>ENA-ORSM01000322-ORSM01000322.1-human-gut-metagenome-genome-assembly--contig:-NODE-322-length-41675-cov-4.445555_pt1 | contig 41675 bp, 35 predicted proteins | sample MGYA00241903_ERZ509170 | MGnify/ENA primary metagenome ERZ509170 (study PRJEB26280, sample SAMEA2338784) | human gut metagenome | biome: human gut; feature: human-associated habitat; material: faeces...
CCACAGTGCGGACAAACAAAACGATGCTTCGTCCGTTTGCCCAATTGCGAACACGCCGAACACGTCTGTGAGGTATACCGAGGATCCACATACATTACGTTAATCCCTCGCCTTTGCGCCTTGTACTCAATCAGTTGCTGAAGCTCGCGGAAAGACCATCGGTGTAGCCGACTTCTGACTCTTTTGCCTGCCCTCACTCGATCTCTGATATGCGTCAGATCCTCCAGTACGATCACTTTCGCTTTCTGTTTAGCTGCTTCTTCTACAATTGATTTACTCACTACGTGATTGACGTGGGTGACGTGCCGTCTTTCTTTGCCCGAAGCTTTTCGCAAGTGCTGTCTGGCACTTTGCGAGCCATTGCTTTGTAAACGCGCACGCAACCCCAAGTATTTATCTCGCTTATGTTTTAATTCGCCCGCTTTCCAAACCTTTCCGCTTGAAACCGCTGCAATATTATTTTCTCCTACATCAACACCGATCACTTCTTCTTTTTTCAATTTCTCGATTAAGGCACTCAGTCTTGAGTCATATTCCAGACTGATATGCAGGAACCAAAATCCTCCTTTCTTATTCTTTCGATAGACAAGATTGCTTTCTTTGCGTTTGCCTGAGTCAAGCAATCGTTTTTGAAAATCTCCCGGACACAATCTGACTTTTACCCGACCTTCAACTGTAAAAACAATTGCTTCAGTCATATCCGATTGATAACGGATTGTGTTTTTGTCCAAATGGATAGAGGGATTTTTAAAAACAATTTCTTTTAGAGGCTCTTCTTTATTTTTTCGGGGATGGTTCGTCAGTTCTGTTTTGTAGGCAGCAGACACCGACCGAATGGCATTACAGGCTAACTGCGATCCCAGTACCGGCAAGGTGGATCTCAAATCGTAGTATGCGGCATGGTGCAGGTTATAGCGCTGCCAATTACGCTCACTGGAATCGCGGCAAACGTACTTAACCAGAAAATTGCAAGCGTCACGGTACACAAGCCGAGTCTTGTGCAGCCTCTGAGCAGCATCCTCATGCATTTGCAGTTTGATGCAAACGGTCGTCGTTAATTTGGAGGGAGCGGAAAGTCTACCTGCGCCCTTTGATATGTTCAGTTCTTTCAATGTACTTCTGAATAGTTTCGGAACTGACGTTGCCGGCAGTGCCCACGTAATAAGACGGAGACCAAAGGTGGCCTCCCCATAACTGTTTTTTCAACTCAGGGAATTTAACAAATAATTTTCTGGCGGTGCTGCCTTTCAAAATTTTGATTGCATCAGCCACTGAAGTAGCAGGCGGTATGCTGACAAAAAGGTGAATGTGATCAGGCTGAACTTCAAGCGAGAGAACCGACCACTGACGTTCCTGACAGATTGTCTCAATAAACCGTTTAGTTTCTGCGGCGATTGAACCGACCAAAATTGATTTCCGATACTTTGGGCACCAAACCGCATGGTAAGCAGTTTGGTAGACACAATTTCGATCGAATACAATTTCAAGCATAATTTTACCCAATCACATGATTGATTTATTATACAAAAAAATCGCCCCGGCGGGGCGAGTGCCAATTCCTCTCGCGATTGAAATCGCAAGTTTCCTTGGCACGATACTATGAATGAATCGGTATGCCCTTAAACCTAGGGCATACCTTCAAAATTAACAATTAAAGCATTAGCTGTTAGGCAACATCCTCGTCAAAGCGATCGATGCTAATACAGCTGCTCCAGTCGCGATGGCTTTGTCATTGAAATTGAAGCGCTCATTGTGAACGGGAGCCGTGTGATCCGCATCTTTCATTCCTAAGCGGAAAAGACACCCCGGACGCTTTTGTAGCATAAAGGAGAAATCTTCACCTCCTGTTGTTCTGGTGATTTCTTTAACATTGTTTTCTCCCAGCACTTGTGTGGCGATGGCGTGAGCCGCCTCAACCTTTTCAGGCGTGTTGTACATGGCGGGATAAAGACGCGTGTATTTGACCTCGGCGTCAATATCATAGGTTTTTGCAATACCGTGAGCAATTTCATTAATACGTCGTTCAATCGTGTCTTGAACTTCTGGCTCGTACGACCGGGTTGTGCCGCTCAGCATTGCTTTTTGAGGAATGACGCTTACGCCATTGGGATCTCCGGCTTGAGCGCAGCAAACGGAAACCACCGCGGCCAATTGGGGAGAAATGTTACGCGAAACAAGCGTTTGTAAAGCCAAAATAGCCTCGCCCATTGCAATCACTGGATCTCTAGCAAACTGAGGACGAGAGCCGTGTCCGCCTTTTCCCTCAAAAGTTACCTCAAAGACATCCGCATTGGCAGTGGCGTATCCGGAAATAAAACCTACGGTACCCACATCAAGCGAAGGTTCGGCATGAAGAGCATAAAATTCATCGATTCCGAATCGCTCCACGAGGCCGTCTTCGATCATGTATTTGGCACCTGCGAAACCCTCTTCGCCCGGCTGGAAAATAGCCACTAAGGTTCCGGCAAAATGGCGATGCTTCATAAAATAGTTCACAACGGCTAAAAGAGTGGCCACATGACCGTCGTGACCGCAAGCATGCATATGTTTGGGGCGTTCACTTGCATAAGGCACCCCTGTGTTTTCATTGAGAGGCAGCGCGTCGCTGTCGGCTCGAATACCGATTGTTCGTCCCGGGCATTCTCCTTTGATAACACAGACTACACCGGCAACGTCTGATCCGCCGACACGAGTGTGAATATCCTCACACCCAAAGCTTTTCAATGCCTCAACGATTGTTTTCTCAGTTTGGGTTAGGTTAAGGCCGATTTCCGGATATTGATGAATAGCGTGGCGAATTTGCGCAGCCACGGCGGCGCAATCAATCAGATCTTCCGGTTTAACAATTAAAGAGTCACTCATGATAATTTCCTTTCCAATTTGTTTGTTCGACTGTGTTAAGCCTGTATTAAATAAGTACGCTCATGGCCGCTAATGTTGCGAAAGCCAAAACAATGGGGATGAGCATGATGACGTAGAGCATGTGATCCTTAATGCCGATTACACCTAGGCATCGTCCCATATATTGGAGTTGTCCACCCATGATGAAGATTGAGGGCAAAATGATTGCGGCTTGTTCTCCGTTCATGACACCATCACTTAAGAAGGCTAAAAGCACACCGATAGCACCGCCGCTTGACATCCAGGCACTCACCAGAATCATGGCGCTTTCTCCGGGTAAACCAAAGATAGACATGATCGGCTCAAATGCCATGCCGATGTAGTTTAGAAGGCCTGAAACAGTCAATACTTTGATTAATACGAACGCCATGACCAAGTTTGGCAACATTGACTTTGTCGCCAAGTCCCAACCGCGTCTGGCGCCATCGATGAATACTTCTGTAATCAGAGGTTTTTGAGTGCTGAGTTCAGTCATGATTAATTCCTTTCAATGGTTAAAGCGACAGGACTTGTCTGTAAAGAAGCTGTGGCGACCTTTTCACGCTGAGCGATCCTCAATTGAATCAAACGCATGATGTTAGCGCCAATTACCTTGGCGATTAACAAAACAGCTAAGCCAGTGCCCATGGAAAGAGGCACAGTGCCGGAGCCATCGGCGTTGCTGAAAGCCAAGACGGCAGCGCTAAATGTCACGAAGTTGGTAATCGGCGCGCAGGCGACCATTTGGAAAGCTGAGAAGTTATTGATTTCGGCATAACTTAAGGCGCCCGAGTCTTTAAGTTGACGAGTAAGCGCCGCACCGCCATCAGTCGATTGAAGGCAGGCGATTAAAGCTAAAGTAGCCGTACCGGGAACACCGATCAAAAATTGAAGAATCGGGGTCAAGAGCTTTCGGGCGGCTTTCAGCGCCCCATAGTGTTCAAAAACGGTAATCATGCCCATGGCTAACATCACGCCCGGAATGATGAGGGAGATGGCGAGCATGAACCCATCAATGGCCCCGGATCCGCCAAGACCTCTTAAGGTTGTCATGGTGGTGCTGACGCCATCGGCAGTTTCTGTCACTTTCCCCACCACTTTGCCGGCACTGCCCATGAGGGTTGTGAAGTCTAAGAAACTCCAAAAATAACTACTGCCGGCAGCCACTCCGGAGAAAAATACGATGGCCAAAGCCAATGAGATGTAACAGCCTATGGAGACTTTTTCTTTATCGATTTGTGTTTGCTTGTCAGACATTTTGTTTTCCTAAAAAGTTATGAAGGCGCTGAAAATGAATTGGTTTCAAACCTAAATCGATAAATAAGGGGACCAATCTGACGCATGGAACGCATCAGCCGGGCGCATCCAAAAATGGCGGTATAAGTTCGTTTATAGAGACGAATATTGATATTTACTTTAGCCTTGCCACGAATAGACGAATACATAGCAACTTCTGAATTTTCAAAATTTTGAAAATGTCCGAATACACGTGGTGAGTTTTAGGATTTTCAGTAACGGTATTCAGACCGTTTTGGGTGGTTCCCGAAGGAACCTGTCATTTATCAGCACCAGCTGAAAACGACAAACGATGGAAGCGGGAAACGACTAAATCGTTCCCCGATGCTAAAGCTGAAAAAAACAGCCTTACGAGATGTGCTCGAAAGGCCGATGGGTTTGACTGATGAGATCGCACAGCAAGACTTACAGGAATTGTCCTGCAAGACTTTCTGTAATGTATCTAAGCGGTTGCTCGAAAGCATTTTAGAGGCGATCTCATAAATTATGAAAAGGATGAAAACATTTTGATTTAAATTTAGAAATGGAACAATCAGGAGAATTACGTATTTTTGAGGAAATCTACAGTTTTTTGCTTATGTTCTGACCAAATGTTGTACAAACGAAAAAAACACAACACAAAGTGATATTGGCTTGGAGTTCTTTTAGTTGTCTCATTAAAAGGTAAAAAAAGGGGATCTTCAAAAGGTTCCCGTTTTTTATGTGCTATGTAATAATGATGTCGTATGCCTTACAAACAACATATAAAAGATGCCAAAAAGGAGTTAAACAATGACAACTGTACAAAGAACCTTTCGGTTGGACGACTCCTTGGATCAACAATTTTGTGATATTGCCGAAAAGCTTGGTACTTCCCCTTCGGATTCACTGAGAATGTTTGTGACGGCCTTCATTTCAAATAGATGCTTTCCTTCTAACTTGCGACTGCCTGAATCCAAGGTAAGAAAATTTAATTTGAATCATCCAAATATCACGACACCGGTTATTAGAAACGGTCACGCTGTTTTACCTTTCCAAGTTTGGTTTCCATCTGTTCACATTCAAGTTGGCAGGCTCTAAATACTCCAAGGTCCCGAGCCTTGATAACGGACGATGAAATCTCTTCAAAATCGGAATCAGCGGTCAGGCATTTCATCAGTCAATGAGGGGTAAGAAACCGGCATCTCCTAACCAAGCCATCGTTTCAGAGACCAACATGTGTCTGGCGTAGAAAGTCGTAAGTTTTGCCTAGATTGAGTAACGGGAGGCGTACTCTTCTAATGAAACGCTAACTCTATTGAAGTGTTCTTATCAAGTTTCTATCTGACCCAAGTGTTATAGGGCATCGCCAAAGGATTGAAAGCTAAATGGTTCACATGATTGTTTTCGTTGATGTGAAAAAAGGCGTTTTCCTGAGTGATTGAATTTTCTGCGATAGAAATTTTTTCAAACGTATCCAGGAGAGAACATAACCCAGCCAATAGAGCGGCTGCCTTTAACCTTCCTTGTAAGAGGTGCTGCGCCATGATGTTCTTTTCAAGCTGTTCCGTGCTTTCCATAATTTCCACAGTGTAGGTAGCTGCTTGAATACTTCCTTTGAATAGCCCATCTTGACCGCAAAAAAACACCGTTGGCGCTATAAGATAAGTGTCCGCACAAAAGAGCTAATTGGCGAATGCAAGGTAAAATTTTTGAGTCCCAACTCCCGGTGTCCGAATAAGCTAATTTGAGTCTTTTGATCAGAGTATCGTGTTTGGTTAAAAATTTATTTATTTCAATGGGTTGCAAGAAAGGGATGAGGTGTTGACCCTTTTTGTTTTTAGGGTGACGCTCATTAAAAAACAGGAAAGCCATTATGCGTACACTCCATGAAAGTAGTTGTGCACGACAGTCTTTAAGCACGTACGGTTTGTAATCCCATAGTTAATAGCTTCGTGCATTCGTCGATGTTCATCATCCAACATGGGACTAACCGGAAACACACTCATTTGTCGGATGGTGGGTAAGGGAGCTTGGGTTCCGTTTCCAAAATAATCCAAAAAGCTATCAGGGAAATGATTCTCTTCGACAGGGTGGGTGAATTGTGTTGTTGGGAGTTGGCCTTTAAGACTGAGCCAATAAAAAAGATTAACGCCTAAGTGAAAATCATCAGACTTGTTGGCGATAAAGATCGGGGCGCAGCCGACAATATTGATTGCTTTGATGAAGGCATGATTGGAACTTAACCCAAAACGTAGCTGTAGGTTAAAAAAGCGGTCAGCTAAGAAAAGGGTGAATCGATGAGTACAGTTTCGCTCAAGACTTCGTTTCTGAACAAAAGTATTGGGTATAAATTCACCCTTGGGGACAAATTGTTCACGAATATTTTTGATTAAATAAGGAGTTTTTCCGGTTAGTTCCGCAACAATCTTATGTGGAAGTTTAGAAGTAATAAGCTTTTCAAGCGGCACTTCAAGAGAGTTTAATTTCCAGCTCGGGGGGGGGGTAGTTTGTTGATTTTCAATAAATTTCTTTCCATTCGGGTATCGATGAAAGATAGAGATATTAGATCTAGATTTTGCTTTTAAAATGTCCCAATGAGCATGCGTTAGTACCAGTTGATCGTGCAAGCACTGACCGACAGGAACTTTGGCTGTTGCTGTCAACGTGTGATGCGCATCATGAAGTTGGTGTGAAAAGTGAAGGCTTTGCCATAGACTTTTAATCCATTTGGATGTCTTATGGTTTGTGGAGCGCTCTGCGATTTTGAGAGAAAAGAAAGGAATAGGGTAGAGCCCCACTCTTTTGATGACGTCTTCTATTTTAAGTTCCTCTAATTCTTCAAAAGGGACATCGTAAAAATGGGTATCCTCAATGAGTGAGTAGCGGTGCGCTTTAATTTTGGCGCAGTTTAAAAGTGTTATGAAGTTGTAGGCGTAGATATTTTGCATTTTCCTAATACAAGCAAAAGTGTAAAAACTACGTGGGAGCTTCGTAAGGGAGCGCAGAATTGTAATGATTCACTTAAAAATTTAAAGAGCAAATGTAGAAAAAAGAGCCTTTATAACCGCTTTGCCTTACAATGGTGACTATTATTTTGTGGATCAAACGAAGGAAATCAAGTGTCGGTTAACAGTATGACGGGCTTTGCCCATCTTCAGATTGAAACGCTTTTAGGGTTGCTCGCGATTGATGTCAAAAGCGTTAATTCTCGCTATCAGGAGATCGCAATGCGTTTACCTGAAGAATTGCGCTTTTTAGAAGGTGATGTTCGTACCCTGTTAGCGAAAAGTGTTGCTCGCGGCAAGATTGAATGCCGGATGCAGTGGGTTGGGGAGGCGGTTTGTGAACAGACACTAAATCAAACAGCTGTAGCTAATCTGCTTTCTCTTCAAAAGGAAGTTCAAACGATACAACCGGATGTCAGACCATTAACCGTATCCCAAATTTTGAGTTTTCCAGGCATTCTAGACCCTAAGGGTGTTGATTTTGATACATTGAAGACTCAGGTTTTAGGAGGATTGAGCAAGACATTGGAAGTATTTTTAGAGGCGAGAAAACGCGAAGGTGGGGCGTTGGCGGTTGTCTTAAATGGCTACTGTGATCGAATTGAAGAGACGGTGAATGAATTAGCGCCTAAGATTCCGGAGATTATTTCCAGTATCCAAAAGAAGCTTGAAGAACGTTTAGAAGACGCATTATCTAAGACGTTGGTTGATCGCTCAACATTGACTCGTGAAGAAGTCAGTGACCGAATCCGTCAAGAAGTGATTCTCTATGCTATCAAACTTGATGTTGATGAAGAGATGAAACGGCTGTTAACGCATGTTAAAGAAGTTAGAAGATTGCTCTGCCATGGAGGTGAAGTGGGTAAAAGGTTGGATTTCATGATGCAGGAACTCAATCGTGAAGCCAATACGTTGGGTAGTAAAGCGGCCGCCATTGAAATGACTCAAACATCCTTGACTTTGAAAGTCAATATTGAAAAGATGCGTGAGCAGGTTCAAAACCTTGAGTAATTTTTTGTTGACCGATGGCAGAAGTTTCCCGCACAGACCGAGTTATCCAGAATGCAAAAGTAGCATTGTTCTTCTATTGCATTAACCTGGTTTTGCAGTTTTTTTCCAGAAAGATTTTTTTAGATTACCTTGGGGCTGAATTACTTGGGTTAAATACCACTGCGCAAAATCTCCTACAGTTTTTAAATCTTGCAGAGTCCGGTATTGGTGCGGCAGTAGCTTTTGCACTTTATAAACCATTGAGTCAAAAAAATAGGCAAGAAATTATTGATATCGTTTCGTTGCAAGGGTGGTTTTATCGTTGGGTTGGGTTGTTTGTTATTGTGGGTTCAATTGTCTTAATGGCATTTTTCCCGTGGATTTTTGCTAAGGCCGATGTGCCTTTGATTTATGCATACGGAACATTTATCGCTTTTCTGATCAGTGCCTTATTGGGTTATTTTGTCAATTACAAGATGATTGTTTTATCGGCAGATCAGAAAGAATACAAGATCACTATTGAAACGCAGGGTATCAAGATTATAAAAGTATTTATTCAAATTATTGTAATATGGAAATTCCCATATGGGTATATTTTTTGGATAATATTGGAAACTCTTGCGGCGATTGTTACTTCAATTCGTTTGGTGCGATGTGTCAAAAAAGAATACCCATGGCTGATTGTAAATATTGGGATGGGTAAAGAATTAGCGCAAAAATATCCATTTGTTTTAACAAAGACTAAACAAATGTTTTTCCATAGATTTGGAGGTTTTGTATTACACCAAATTACTCCTTTGATTATCTATATGTTTACGACACTTACAGATGTTGCGATATATGGGAATTACATGATTGTAATGGCAGGGTGTTTTATGTTCATCGATGCGGTTTTTCGAGGGTTTAGTGCTAGTGTAGGTAATTTGATTTCAGAAAATGATAGACATCATATTAGACAGGTGTTTTGGAAAATTCTGACTTTGAGACTGTTTTCAACTGGATTCCTTTGTTGTGGAGTTTTTTTGTTATCAGAACCTTTTGTTATCCTATGGGTAGGGACAGATTATGTCATGGATAAAGTTCCTATGCTTGTACTAGTTGCAATTTATTTTATTCAGATGAACAAGACTAGTGAGATGTTTCTTTGGGGCTCTGGGCTATTTCAAGACATCTGGGCACCAATTGCAGAAGCAATACTTAATATAGCTCTTTCCGTTTTGATGGGTATGTTGTGGGGGCTCACTGGAGTTTTTATCGGAGTCTTGATAAGTCAAATAGTCATTGTTAATAGTTGGAAGCCCATATTTTTATTCATAAGCGGTTTTAATGAGCCAATAAAGGAATATGTGATCAAATATACTATGAAAATGTTCTTTCTATTCATAATATTTTTTGTGGTTTGTTATACGTATAATTACCTTGCGGTTATGCAGGTTGAAACATATTTAGAATGGTGTTTAAATGCTTTATGTTTTGTCTCCTTGTATTTGACCATTGGAACCATGATTTTTTACATCTCTGACATAGATTTTAGAGATGTCTCTCGACAATTAACTTCGACTATTTCTAAGAAAGTCAAGTCCAACCTTAGGTAATTAGCTAGTTTGTTGTAATATACGGGTGATAGATATGAATTATTTTTAGTGTTTTGATATGAAAGTACTGATCTTGACAAATTTAGATAGTTTTTTTCTCAGTCATGTTTTAGACAGAGCGCTCTATATAAGAGAACAAGGTTGGCAGGTTGTAGTAGCCGCAAAGGAAACTGATGAAAGTAAAAGAAGAAAAATAGAAGATTATGGATTTGAGTTTTACGACACTAATATTGAGAGAAAATCTATTGGAATACTAGCTCAAGTAAGAGATATAGTTACTTTATATCGAATATATAAGAGTGTTTCCCCAGATATTTGTTTTCATTTGGGGGCTAAATATATTTTTTGGGGAACATTGGTATCGAGATTAATTCGCCCTATTCCTAAAGTTTTGAACGCTCCCATAGGCCTGGGTTACATATTTACCTCTCGCTCGACAAAAGCAAAGTTACTCCGTCCAATAGTGACTTTTTTATATAAAATTCTCTTGAATCCTCGTGGGTCTCGTGTAATTATTGAAAACAATGATGATATAAACTTTTTTTGTGAGATTCATTCGTTAGGCAAGAAATACGTGAGTTTAATTCCTGGTGCAGGTGTGGATACAGAACTTTTTTCTCCACAAGAACGAAAAGATGAAAAGTGTACTGTTGTGATGGTGTCTCGCTTGATTAAGGAGAAGGGGGTATATGAATTCATTGAAGTTGCAAAAAGGTTATATTCCGATAACATAAATGTAAATATGGAGCTTATTGGAGAGCCTGATTTTGGTAGTCCATCATCGATTACTGAAAAGGAATATGAAGATTTAAGAAATAGTAACTATTTGAAATGTTATGGGTATTCAGAAAATGTAGCTGATCTGTTAAAAAGAGCAGACATTGGGTGTTTGCCATCTTATAGGGAGGGTTTGCCCCGAGCTTTAATTGAGGCATGTAGCTGTGGATTGGCTATCGTGACAACAGATACCGTAGGATGTCGTGAAATTGTGATAAACAATAATGGGATTCTAATTCCAGTTAAAAATGTTGATGCGCTATATGATGCTATTAAGTATTTAGTGCAGCATATTGATGAGCGCAAGTTAATGGGTAAAAACAGTAGAACTCTCGCCCTAACACGCTTTGATAATAAAGTAATTCGTAAACAAACGTTTGATGTTCTAAAGGATCTTTTACTGGATTCTTAATTCAATGAGGCGAATACAATGAATCTTGGTGTTGTTACTTGGTTTAAGTATGAAAATTATGGGACTAAATTGCAGGCATTTGCACTTCAGGCTTATCTTCATGATTTAGGGCATAAAGTTTGTCTTATTAATCTGTCTGTTAATGATAAAAACAAGGGAATTCTAAAAAAAATCTTAGAGCACTCTGTTTTGTCTTTGTGTGACCGTTTACTTTTTGAGATTGTGAAGCTTGTTCATAGAGATGCCTTCGCTTTAAGGTCAAAGAAATTAGGAGATTTTGTATCTAAGAATTGTTGTTTAACAGAGTGTGTAGACACAAAAAGTAGTTTTGAAAAAATATGCAATAGTTTTGACGCTGTAATTTGTGGAAGTGACCAAATATGGAATCCAAATTTTTACAATCCATTGTTCTTTTTTGGTGGTGTAAAAATATCAGCAAAAAAGATTGCTTATGCACCCAGTTTTGGAGTGAATACCATACCGGAAAACCTGAAAAACTCAATTGCAAATGACTTAAAAAATATTGATGAAATTTCAGTTAGGGAACATACTGGAGCTCAAATAGTTTGTTCTCTCATTGGATTTTCACCTCAAGTTGTGGTGGATCCAACATTATTATTGTCTGCTAGTCAATGGGTGTCTAGATTGGGACTATCAAAACAAGTTAAGGAAAAATCTAGTTCGTACATATTGATTTATTTTTTGGGAGATAACTTGCTTCATTGGAAAGCCGCAAGAAGGTTTGCTAAAGAAAAAAATCTTGCCATAAAAGTTATTCCACCAATTAATAAGGGTTTTGCGTATTTTCAGCAGGGTGAGGTAATGAAGGATGTTGGAGTTGAAGATTTTTTGAATTTAATTAGAAATGCTGAATTTGTTATAACAGATTCTTTTCACGGTCTTATTTTTTCTCTAATATTCAGAAAGCAATTTGTAGTTTTTGAAAGACACAACCCTAATATGAAATCAGGTCAAAACTCAAGAATTCTGGATGTGTTAGAGCTTTTAAGTCTAAAAAAGATATTGCTTCCTTATAATTCGACAATAATTCCGGAGAAATGCGTTACATATAATGAGATTGATTTAAAAATCAAAGATCTTGTAAATCATTCAAAAACATTTTTACATAGCGCACTTCTTAAAAATGAGGCTACTGAATGAATCAAAGTAAATTAGTGTCAATTATCGTCCCAATATATAAGTCAGAGAGATTTTTGCATAAGTGCGTTCGCTCAATATTAGAACAAACCTATCGGAATCTTGAGATTTTTTTGGTAGATGATGGTTCTCCAGATAGATCTGGGGAGATTTGTGATAGTTACGCGAAGTTGGACAGAAGAATTCATGTAATCCATAAAGAGAATGGAGGAGTGAGTGATGCAAGAAATTCAGCACTGAAGTTGATAACAGGGGAGTATGTAACGTTTTTAGATGGTGATGATTGGCTTGAAAATGACTATATTGAGTATTTGATGAGATTAGTGCTTGAGAATAACGCAGATATGGCTCTGACTGATAGCGTCTTTACGACTAGAGATAGACAACAAGTTTATTCTGATAAGACCGTAATTTATACAAACGAGCAAGCCGTAGCACGTTTGCTTTTATTTGTTCCAATTGGTCCTTGGAATAAAATATACAATGTTGATGTAATACGCAGGAACAAACTCAGCTTTACTCAAAAAATGTCTGGAGAAGGATTACATTTTTCAGTTATGAACGCTCAGTATTCCAACAAGATCGTAGAGGGCAAAAGGAAGATATATGACTACCGTCTTAACAATCAGGGTAGTGCATTGACGGATTCGAATGTGCAAATGGGAATTAGTTCTCTTGATGGGATCTTTGAAATAGATCGCGCCCTCAAAATAAGGACACCCTTAACAACTTTTGCTGTTGACTGGCATAAATGGAAGAATTGGTTTTACACTTTACGGCTAATCATTGCATCAGATACCCTTAGTGTAAATCAATCTCTTTACAAAAAATGTATTAAGAATGTGAAACAAGAGGGATGGTCTTTATTGTTACGTAAAGATGCGATTAAAATCCTAGGAGTTAAGTCCTGGGTAAAAACATTATTAAAAACTATTTTCACAGAATCAATCGCTAATTATTTGGTAATTAAGGAGCGATCATCTTTATTAGACGATGTGCGAAATATCGAAAATACATTACGTTGACAACTAGTTATTGAGATGATTCCTAAAATAATTCACTATGTTTGGGTGGGAAGAGCCCCTAAACCAAGGTGCGTGATGGAATGCATCAATTCTTGGAAGAAGTTTTGTCCAGATTATGTTTTTCAAGAATGGGATGATCGTTGTGTCGATTTGATACCTAATCGTTATCTTAGAGAGGCTTATATTGCAAAAAAATGGGCCTTTGTATCCGATTATCTTAGATTGTATGCATTGGATAGATTCGGGGGAATATATCTTGATACAGATATTCTATTGACTAGAAAAATTGATAATTTTTTGAGAAATTCTTTTTTTATCGGTTATGAATACAATAGAAAATTGGTGGTACCTTCGACAGCTTTAATTGGAGCGGAGAAAGCAAATCCTATCATTAGAGGTTTTCTTAAAGAATATGAAAATCTTAAATTTATACAGGATGATGGTTCGTGCGATACAACTACAAACGTTATACGGATGCAAAACTATTTGCACAAAAACTATGGAATTATGGGGATAAATGAAGATATTAAAAAAATAAAAGAAATCTATAAAGGCGCAATGATTTATCCTTATTTTTATTTTTGTAAGCCCAAGTTTATGATGGAAAATTACGCTATTCATAAATTTGAAGGTTCTTGGCTACCTTGCATATCGCGAAAAAATTTGTGCGAAATTGACTTAAAAACTTTTGGATTAGGTAAATTGCGTTTTGTAGCTTTTAGAAAAAATAAGACTCTCTATTCAAAAGCTATTCTTCCTTTGGTTAAAGGTGAGAAAATTTTGCTCTCTTCTTTATGGGTAGGTAAATATTCTTGTGCATTGACAATAAGTTAATAAATTGATTTAAAAAATAATTATATTAACCTTAAAGGCTTTTCTTTATTTCTATTGTGTGTTATGAGCCTAAAGCTGTAGAGGGCTTATTTGTGGGAAGTGTTAATTGATATCTAATCGTTAGAAAATACTAAAAATTTGCGCAGCAGTTATACGTAATTTTAAAAAGAATCTCTAGAGCATTTTCTCTTGTATGTTAATTCTGAGTTAAGTGATTGAACAGATGAAAAAATGAGCAGTATGTTTTCTTATACTGTTTCGTTTGGTATCGTTAAGTTATGACTCTCATGAGGATATTCAATAATGCCTGTTACGATAATTGATACATTTATAGAAGACATAAAGGTTATTAAACCTTGTGTTTATGGTGATGAACGAGGTTTTTTCATGGAGTCATGGAACAGCCGAGATTTTTCTCAAGTAGCTGAAGTTTCTTTTATTCAAGACAATCAATCAAGAAGCAAAAAGGGAGTGGTGAGAGGACTCCATTTCCAACTTCCCCCTCATGCGCAAGCAAAACTCGTTCGTTGTATTGTCGGTAGTATTTTCGATGTTGCTATTGACATTCGACGCTCCTCTCCAACGTTTGGTCAATGGGTTGGAGTTGAACTAAGTTCGGAAAATAAAAAACAACTTTGGATACCCGAGGGATTTGCCCATGGTTTTGTGGCTCTGACGGATTATGCAGAGGTTTTCTACAAAACCAATGAGTACTGGCATAAAGAGTCTGAAGGTTCTATTCGTTGGGATGACCCGACACTTAATATTCAATGGCCTTTAGATGTTAATCCTTGCCTTTCTGAAAAAGATGCCGTTGCTCCTTTCTTTAAGGATGCAATTCTTTTTGATTAAATTGGAAATACTAAAATGATTCTTGTTACCGGTGGAGCCGGATTTATTGGTTCTAACTTTGTATTGGATTGGCTCAAAGAAAATAATGAGCCCGTTGTTAATCTAGATGCGTTAACTTACGCCGGCAACTTAGAAAATCTTCAATCCTTAGCAGATGATCCCTGTCATATCTTTATGAAAGGCAATATCTGTGATAAGGAATTGGTTACGTCATTGCTTACAAAATATAAGCCGCGTGCAATCGTTCACTTTGCAGCAGAAAGCCACGTGGATCGCTCAATCTTCGGCCCCGATCTTTTCTTTGAAACGAATGTGATGGGGACGCTAAACCTTTTAGAATGTGCCAAGGCATATTACGATCAACTGCTCTCTGAAAAAGAACGTTTAGCTTTCAGATTTTTGCATGTTAGTACGGACGAAGTTTACGGAAGCCTGACATTTGATGAACCGGCTTTTACTGAAGAGACACCTTATCGTCCTAACTCTCCCTACTCTGCGTCTAAAGCTTCCAGTGATCACGCAGTACGTGCCTGGTTTCACACCTACGGCTTTCCGGTATTAACTACCAATTGTTCCAATAATTACGGACCATACCAATTCCCGGAAAAGTTAATTCCTTTGGTTATTTCAAATGCTTTAGCGCGTAAACCGTTGCCGATCTACGGAGACGGGCTCAATATTAGAGACTGGTTATACGTTGGTGACCATTGTTCCGCCATTCGTTGTGTGCTTGAAAAAGGGAAGATAGGCGAAACCTATAATATAGGCGGCCACAACGAGAGAAACAATATCACGATTGTTATGACCATTTGCGCCATTTTGGATGAAATGAGACCCCATCCAGATGGTTCTTATGCGAATTTGATCACTTACGTGAAAGACCGACCTGGCCACGATAGGCGTTACGCAATTGACTCAACCAAGCTTCAAACACAATTAGGTTGGAAACCTAAGGAATGTTTTGAAACAGGTATTCGCAAAACAGTACAGTGGTACTTAGATCATCAAAATTGGGTCAAAAATGTCCAAAGCGGTGCGTACCGCGAGTGGACAATTAAACAATACGGCAACTGGTAGATACAATGGCAAAATTTCTCATCTTGGGGAAAAATGGACAAGTCGGTTGGGAGTTGCAAAGAAGCCTTGCTCTTCACGGTGAGGTTCTCTGTCTTGGTCGCCATGATGAGGGAGGAAATCTATCCTACCCGGAGAAGGTGGCCGCTGCTATTTTAAATTTCTGCCCCAATACTGTTTTCAATGCCGCTGCTTATACGGCTGTTGATAAAGCTGAAACGGAAAACAAAGAAGCGTACTTAATTAATGCTCGGGCACTTCAACCTGTTGCAAGTGCTTGTAAAGAAATTGGAGCTCTGTTGGTTCATTACAGTACTGATTACGTCTTTGATGGCTCGGGGCAAACCCCTCGCACAGAAGAAGCATTGCCGTCTCCTATCAATGTTTATGGAGCCTCTAAACTTGCGGGTGAAAAGGTTATTTTAGATTCCGGTTGCTCTTCTCTAATTTTCCGCACTAGTTGGGTGTACGGGGTTCATGGGAAAAATTTCATAAAAACCATCTTAAGATTAGGTCAAACAAAAGAAACTCTCAATGTTGTTAATGATCAGGTTGGAGCGCCAACCTCGGCTGAATTTATTGCAGACGTTTCCACAGCTTTGGCCATGCGAGTCTTAAGTGGAGAAAAATCGCTATTGGGAACCTATCATTTAGTCCCCGATGGTGAAACAAATTGGTGCGATTTCGCCAAATGGATTATTTCTAACGCTCAAGAATTAAATTATCCATTGACTTTGTCAGCGAAAGCTATCAAAGGAATTCCTAGCGAAGAATATCCAACGCCTGCGAAAAGACCGCGTAACTCTCGTTTAGATAACAACAAACTGAAAGTGCTTTTCCCCAAACAAAGTATTCATTCATGGGATACTTATGCTAAACGAGTGTTGATAGAACTGGCAGGAATTTAAAGGAGTGAAGCGATGAGTCGTAAGGGCATTATTTTAGCCGGGGGATCGGGAACGAGACTTTATCCGGTTACGTTGACAGTTAGTAAGCAGTTGTTGCCGATTTACGATAAACCGATGATTTATTATCCACTGAGCACTTTAATGCAAGCCAAAATTCGAGATATTTTGGTGATCAGCACTCCAAGGGACATTGGTCGGTTTGAGGAATTATTAAAAGACGGTTCCCAATGGGGTATCAATATTTCCTATTGTGTTCAACCCAGTCCAGATGGGCTTGCCCAAGCTTTTATTTTAGGAAAAGATTTTATCGGTAATGATCCTTCCGCCCTTATTCTTGGAGACAATATCTTCCATGGTGCATATTTAAACCAGTTGCTGTCACGAGCAAATCAACGTCAAGATGGAGCAACGGTGTTTGCCTATCAAGTCAATGATCCAGAGCGCTACGGGGTTGTTGAATTTGATAAGAACTTTAAAGCAATATCTATTGAGGAAAAGCCTCAGAAACCTAAGTCTCAATACGCTGTAACCGGACTTTATTTTTACGACAATACGGTCTGCGATATTGCAAAAGAAGTGAAGCCGAGTGCACGAGGAGAGCTTGAAATCACAACTGTTAATGAAACCTACTTAAAACAAGGGAAGTTAACGGTTGAGATTATGCACAGAGGTTTTACTTGGCTTGATACAGGGACACACGACAGTTTGATGGATGCAGGGGGCTACATAGCAACTATTCAAAATCGTCAAGGGATCCTAATCGGAAGTCCAGAAGAAATCGCATTTGAAAATAAATGGATTTCCTCAGATGAACTAGACCGTTTAGCAAATAATTTGATCAAAACGAGATATGGTCAATACTTGAAATCTTTATGTCTTTAAGTTTAATAAAATAAAAATGTTAGGTGGATAATACTCTATCGTGAAACACTTAAGTTCAACGGTGCGTTGTTCATATGGTTCGCAATAGTGTGTTTTATCAGCAGGAAAGACTACTAGTGTGTGGGTAGTGTGATGCACGATTTATCAAACGGTAACCGAGCAATAAGCCTTGGAAGCGCTGGAACAGTTTGATGCGAATTCAAGGACAGGCATTCGGTGATTGCCAAGTAATGGCATCGTCATTGGGGTTATCTCATCACGATGTTCACCTATGCCGAGAATATTCGTTGGGTGATTTATACAACCAATGGTTGGAATTTACCGGTGATTGGGACAGATCCCTAAATTTAATAAATTCCACAATGCTATTGTGTCGTAGTGTTATGAGAAAAGCGGCCACACGTCGTAGAATGTTTCCACAGCAATGTGGCTGCTTTAAAGGAGCTTTATTTAGCCATCAAGACCGCCTTCATGAAAAGGACCATGTCAATTAGGAATTGTCGTCTGGTTTTAAGCCGATTTAGTATTGAGTGTGGTGACAAAATTACCAAATATCTTCAAATGGAATTTACACAAATGAATTTACAATCCCAGATCAATCTTGAAACATAAACCTACGGCTTTTCTAAAAGTGCCTTTGTTTTGAAAACAGGATCAATCCATACCCCTTGTTTGAGAATAAATGACGCTCTGAGATGATTATCGTCTCTGTAAGCCTTGAGTAAATTGCATTTTCCATCTTCACACATATAAGGTTCAATTTCAATATAAATAACTCTGTCCTCTAAAGTTTGGCGTAACAATTGATTGGCGATGAGCCAAGAGCCAGAAGTTGGATAGTCAAGCCAATAAGCTGAATCTGGAAGTTTTTCGGGAAAAAAACGTTTGAGTCCCAACTTTCGATAATCGTGACCTTTCTCACAAGGATAGTCCAAGAGCACAAAATATTGACGTTCAGAATTCTTGTACTCAGTCCATTGTCGTATCACATCAAGTGATTTATTGAAACGGTCTGGAACTAATGTCATATACTTATTCCAATACTGTCCAATGACAACATTTTTGATTCTGGCATCCGACAGCAATTTGTGTAAGTTTAATCGGGCTTTTTCACATTTTTCATCACCCATATCACTGTATCCTGAAGTGATAAGGCAACCAGGTTCAGTGAAAAATGCAGCAGAAACATGATATTGGTTAGCGAGCGTTTTAGCTCGCTGGGCATATTGATGAGCGTGAGAATCACCTATGAAGAGTACCTCAGGAAAACGCTCTTTGTCAGTTAAAAGAACATCAACATCATTTATTTTATTCTTCAACAGTACTTGGTGAGGATCAACTAGATCACTAAAATTTTTTGATATCGGATAGGCTTGGTCAATGTTTCTACTTGGAATCCCTTGGGTAAAGCGGACGCTTAATCCCATTACTGCACATATCATGAGTGCAGTCATGAGGGTCATGGTAATTGTTTTTGCTGAAAATACTTGGGTTCGTCTTAGAGGATTTTCAATAAAACGATAAACAAAGACTGCAACGATGCAGGCAATTAGTAAAACACAAAGTTTTTCCCAATCTTTCGCTTGTGGACTAACATAAAATAAATACGAAAGAAAGGGCCAGTGCCAAAGATAAAGAGAATAACTAATTAAACCGACAAAAGTTATTGGTTTGCATGATAACAATGTTTGGTTAACTAGACTATCTTCATAAGATGCAATCATTAAAACAGAGCCAAAAACAGGAACCAATGAGAACCAACCAGGAGTTCGAATTGTGGGATCATATAAAAAGACTGCAATCAAAATTAAGACAAAGCCAACTAAAGACATGGCAGTACGAATCCCTTTGGCAACACGTCTTAAATCAATGATGGCGAAAGTTTCTATAAAAGCTAAAGTGATGCCTACGCCTAATTCCCAAAATCTGCTCAATGGAAAATAGAAGGCAAACGATTGATTTTGAGCTGTGATGCACAATATAAAAGAAATTCCGATTAGGCCAATAATAAAGATACCGATTGAACGAACTGATTGTTTCGCTCCACCCCAAAGTGATACACAAATAATCGGAAATACAATGTAAAACTGCTCTTCAATAGCCAGACTCCACAAATGTAAAAGAGGTTTTGCGTCTGCGTCGATAGCGAAATAGTTATTAGCTTCGTTAAGTAGTTTAAAATTTTGGGCAAATAAGGCACTCGAAACACTATGAGCTCCAAGTGTTGAGTACTCATATGAAAATAGCACCCAGTACCCTAAACTAAGAACAAAAAGTAAAACCAGAACTAAGTTTGGAATGATGCGTCGAATACGCTTAATATAAAAATCCGTATAACTGAAATTTCCCTCAAGCATACCCCTGAAGATAATGCCAGAAATCAAATATCCCGATATAACAAAAAAAATATCAACTCCAAAAAAGCCGCCTGGACATAATTCTGGAAATGCATGAAAAATTAGAACTGGTATAACCGCCAACGCACGAAGACCGGTAATATCGCTCCTCCAAAAATGTTTCTTAGGCGAGTTAGAAGATGCTATTTTGAGGTTAGTCATTGTAAAAAATTGAGAATCAATGATTTCAAATTTATAAATTTGATGGTAACCGATTTTTACTAGCGTATTAGCTAACGGCTTTTAGGTCTGAGCATTATGCCATAGCGGTCTTTGGGATTTATTATGAATTCACATCCCCTTCCAAGTTTATTTAATGCTGATGTCCGTTTATTTTGAGACTATACAAGTATTTAATAGCATTACTTCTTAGTGAGTAATTTGCACCATTGTGACAGGCACTTGATGTTAATTCATATCGGAAATCACAAGCAATCAGGGCCAAAACGGTTCTTATTCATAACGCCAAGAATCTGTTGATCTTGTCTCAATCGGGTAGCCTACTTTGTAAGAAATGATTGAGGGTATTCAAATCAAATTTTTCAATCCTAACCCAAAGCTCATTCAAATAGCCATTAACGGTATCAGCACTTAATAAATCTTTCTTTGCCTTCATAAAATGCAAAAGTTGGTTATTTATTTCCTCTCGGTAGTGCGTCGTATCTTTGTAGTAGGAAAGATCATTCGTAAAAGCCAGATTATCAAAACCGAACAGGTGAACGTTTGATAAAGTATCTGACTTTTTTACGGCTTGCTGTACAAAATAGGAATATTGGGTAAAAGATAAATGGTCTCTAAAAGTCAGAGCCTTACCCAATAAAGAGTCTGGATTGAAGTAAAGTAAGAATTCAGTATCTGGGTATTGTCTAGCAAAATCGAACACCGTCTGGTCAAGAGTTTGGCTAATTTCATCCATTTCCTTGTCGGATAACGGAGTACCAATTGATAATGTCTTATTAGCAGCGTTCGGAATTACATAAGTAATTAAATTTTCTAATTGAGGATTCTTATAAAAACGCGCCCAGTTCTGCAGCCCTCCAAAACGACTGGCGTGATCAGGTTCTTCAAACCAAGCGTACGGCCTATCTAAGTTTTTCTTTCTGCCTAGGCAAGATGATTTTTTAGAAAAAGTCCACATGCAAACCATGTCATGAGTATTTAAGTAGTATTTGAAATCGTTGAAACGATTATCGTCATACAGAATCTTCCAAGTTTCAATGGGATAACTTCCGTGTCCCTCTGTAGAACAGGATGGAGTTAGTAACAAAATCACTCGTTTGATATCATGGGTTTCAAGTGCTCGCTTTAAAACAATGGAGCGTTCGTAGTTGTTGCTACCGCTCATGCTGAGATTGAAAAATTTGCCTCCAAAAACGTCAGACGCCTCTTTTGCCGAGGTGTTTTCCATGTAACTATTACCCAAAATAATGGAGTCAAAATTGAGATGGTTAATGAAGGCCGCATTCTGAATTCGAGCATTGGAACTGTATTTTGCATCCTGAGGATGTTCCAAAGACCAAAAATGGTAAGCGTCGTATGTATAAATACGAATGACAAAAGAAGCAAACAGAACCAATAAAGTAGCGAAAAAGACTTTCAATAATTTGACTGACATTTTTCGCTCCTAGAAATTAAAGTAGATAAATTCAGAATATGGAACGACGGCCATTTTTACTAATGAAATAAAAAGCAAAAAGGCACTTAAGATAATCAAGCCGTAGGCTTTCCAACAATTTTCTCTATTGATGATTCTGTCGTAAATAACTTGGTAGCGCGGAACTAAAAAAACAATTAAGAAAGCGAAAATTAAGGTAGTGGTAAATACTCTGAAGTCATCATGTTCCATTTCTAAGATTTTGACGAATGACAATGCTTCTTGTTCCGGTTCTATAGGGAGAATACGATAAATAAAAGAGGGGACGGGCACTCCTTCAAGATTAAAGAGTCCACTGATTACTTTCTTGGTTTTCTCCCAACTTTCCGCTCTGAAGGGAATCCAAGCTAGAGAAATGAACAAGAACGTGACGAAAACGCTTAACCTTCTGGGCAATGTCTTCAGATTTAAAAATCTACCGGCTCGATGAATAACCATCGCTAGTCCATGGAGTGTGCCCCAAATGATGAAACCGACGCCGGCTCCATGCCAAATACCTGATAAGAACATGACAATAAAGAGGTTTACCAGTGTTCTTATATTTCCTCTTCGACTACCGCCTAATGGGATATAGAGATACCTTGCAAAGAAATCACCTAACGTGATATGCCACTTTTGCCAAAACTCTTGAATATTTCTGGACTTGTAAGGAAGATCAAAGTTCAGGGGAAGTGTAATTCCCAACAAAAGCGCTGAGCCAATGGCGATATCACAATAGCCACTGAAATCAAAGTAAAGCTGCATGGTATAACCGAAAGTGCCCAACCAAGCTTGATAGGCGTTCAACACTTCGGTTTTATCGAAAAATTGGGTAACCGTGGGGGCTAAAGTATCTGCAATGACAATCTTTTTGAAAACACCGAAAGAAATTAAAAATAGCCCGTTTAATGTTTGTTCTGCAGACGCTTTGAAGGCATCTTTTGCTTGGAATTGAGGCAATAAATCGTGATAGTGAACGATAGGTCCGGCGATTAAGTGAGGGAAAAATGTCACAGCGCTGGAGTAGGCAATAAAGGTACACTTGGGTGCATCGTTTCTATATTGATCAACAAGCCATGCGATTTGTTGGAAAGTAAAGAAGCTGATAGCAAGGGGTAAAACAATTTTTTCAACAAAGAAACTCGTACCGGTTAAATAGTTGATAGAGTCAACAACAAAGTTCGTATATTTGAAATAGCCTAGTGCCCCTAAGTTAACAGCAACCGCAAAACCTAAAATTAATTTCTGAGAGACTCCTTTATTTTGGTGTATGAGCCAACCGAAAGAGAAATTAAAAATGATGGAACCTAATAAAAGCCAAAGGTAGTTAATTTTCCATGTGGCATAAAAGATTAGGCTTAGGACAATGATTAAAGTTTGCCGTGCCCCCCCCCAAGTATCTGGGGTGAAACGAGTTAAGCCTGCCATTAGCAGGCAAGCAACAGGGAGAAAGAGGAGGAGGTACTCAAAGGAGGTGAAGACCATCTATGTAACGTCATTTGTTTTTTATAGTTTTCGCAATCATAATGATAGAAAATTGAAGAAGCAAAATAATTATTTGTGTTGGAATTTATTTACATAATTTTTTGTTAAAAATACAGCCTCTATATATTTTTTAGACTAATGATTTAGCCGTGTTAGATATTAGAAATATATTGGTTACAGAATTTGATGTTGGATTTTCCAATCTCTTCTACCCGTGCGAGCATACCAATTGAACGGGATGATACCTTTCAGTTTTTATCGATCTGAACTGTTCTTGCTCCACTTCGCTTTGAAGTTATGTATGGGAGTGTAGTTCTTACCCTGTCAGTACAATACGTAGTATCAGAGGGGGCATAACTTTGTTTGATATTAAATAAAAATTGGATTTTTCCCCAACAAAAAGATTTGGTAGCTAAAATTTTTATCTATCTGAGTATTGGATAAATATTGGTTTTATGAGGGTTATCATGTATCTCAGTAGTTTACAAATAGTTAATTTCAGGAATTTGAAAAGCATTGAATGCCAATTTTCACTAGGAACAAACACCATTATAGGAGAAAATGGGTCTGGGAAAAGTAATGCAATGACAGCGCTAAGGATATTGTTGGATAACACATATCCTTACTCAAGAAAATTAAAAGAAAGCGATTTTTACAATGGATTTGAGAATTTACGCGGAGAGTGGATAATCATTTCTGCCAAATTCTCATCATTTTCAGAGTCAGATAAGCAAAATGAAGCTTGTGCAGTCTTACTAAATGGTTTGGGTAATTCAAATGATGAAGGCGTTATTACGCTTTACATTAGGCCGAATAAAAAGATTAGAAATGATTTGTATGTGAATCGTGAAGATGAAGTAAAAAGGGAACAGATTTTAGCTTCTTTGTCTATATCAGATTACGAATTTTCATTTAAAGCACGTTCATGCCATAACTTTACAGATCCGTCGACATATAAACAATTACTTCAATTAGATCCGTCTAATGAACCCAAAAATATAATTGGCGATGAAGTTAATGCCTTCAACATTAGAGAAATGTTTTCAATTGCGTATATCGATGCATTGAGGGACGCGGAGTCTGAATTAAGAAAATACAACAATCCATTAAGAAATATTTATGATTTAATTAAGGATCAGTTAGAAGATGACGATATAAGTACAATTGAATCGTGTATCGCAGAGCTCAACAACAATCTTTTAACAAGTCAACAAATTACTGAAGTGGCATCGAACCTGAATAGGAAACTATCACAAATAGTAGGTTCTATGTACGGTTCTGATATAAATATATGTTCGCAACTGAAAAATGATATTCGATATCTGGGACGTTTCTTATCAATTTCTCCGAGCTCTGATCACTGGCCCTTGGACTCAATGGGACTAGGGGAACTCAACGTTTTGTTTATTGGATTGAAATTGTTGGAATATGAGTACCTGAACAAGAAATCGGTCCTCAATATTATGATTTTAGAAGAGCCAGAAGCCCATGTACACGTACATATTCAAAGGGAGTTATTTAATAATGTTCCAGAACAGGAACTATACACTCAGTTTTTGATGACAACTCACTCTACACACTTATCTGAAATTTCAAAAATTGATCGGATGAATATTTTTCAAAAAAAGGGTAATTTTTCCATTGTTATGCATCCAAGCAACGACTTAACAAGTTTTGCAAAAAAATTGGAATTACCCAAAGGGGTCAATTTTTTTGAATGTATTCAAAGGTATTTAGATACTAAGCGCTCAATATTATTATTTTCAAGGTCAGTTTTACTTGTTGAAGGTGATGCTGAAGAAATATTAATTCCCGCCTTAGTTAAAAAGATCTACGGAGTCAGTCTTGATGAGTTGGGTATTGGTTTAGTTAATATTGGAAGTGTCAGCTTTGAATACGTTGCTAGTCTTTTTAGCAAGGAACGAATTCAAAGACATTGTGCTATTGTAACCGATGGAGATGATTTTTCAATAAATCAGAAGTCAAATCAGGAGTCAAATCAGGAGGCAAAGGAAAGAGCTAAAGCACGCTTGGTCAAGTTAAATCGTTTATTTGAACACAACGATTACGTGAAGGTTTTTTCATGTACAGGTACTTTTGAGATAGAGCTCGGCGAAATGCTTCAGCATTCAGAAGTATTATCGAAAGTGTTGGGGTTTGTGTATACGTCAAAAAAGAGCAAAGATAAGATGAAAGAAAAAATAAACAGTGACCCATTAAATTATTTGAGGCTAGCAAATAGTGTGGGCAAAGGGTGGCTAGCTTTAGTTTTGTCTGGCGAAATTAATAGTGAGTTGGTGATTCCAAAATACATAGAAAATGCGTTATGTTATGCAGTTAGTCATGGACTCACATTAAAAGTTTGGAAGAAAATATGTTTATATATTGCCCAGAATAGAGGAGATGAGGAGTTAATTAAGCAAATTAATGAAATAAAATCCTTGTCCGAATCTTCAAATATTTTAGAAAGGTACTCATTGCCAACACTATGTCACCAGATTTTACGTTCTTAGATGACTTAAATGCTCAACAGAGAGAAGCTTGCCTATGTAAGAATAATGTCCTTTTAACGGCTTGCCCGGGTAGTGGGAAAACGAAAACACTTACATATCGACTTGCATATTTAAAAAATATGTATCCCGAGTCTCGCTTGCTTAATATCGCAATCACTTATACGAACAAAGCTGCAGAAGAAATTTCAGACCGCCTTGATCTGTTGCTTGACGATACTGATGCAATCTGGGTAGGAACTATCCATCAATTTTGTTTAAATTTTGTGTTGTACCCTTATGCTCAATATTCTCAACGCCTGTCTAAGGGGTTTAGAGTAATAAACGAGTGGGAACAAAGAGAAATGAAAGAGTTGTATAAGGGTCGATATCCTTCTTTCTTACAAAGTCGTAAACTGATAGACTTTGACGACATTTTGTCAGAAACCTTGGATATATTGGAATACCATCCTTTTATCTCAAAAAATCTGTCAAGGATTATAAGAAGTATTTCTGTTGATGAATATCAAGACACGCAAGAAATTCAGTACAGGATTCTGGCTTTAATATACAATCAGCGGCCTTTAATTCAATTGTTTTTTGTAGGAGATCCCAATCAGGCTATATATGGAAGTTTGGGAGGTATTGCAAAAACAGTTTCAGAGTTAAACAATTTGTATCGTACTAAATTTGATACCTTGACTTTGCCCGGATGCTATAGATCTACTCAAAAAATAATTGATTTCTATAGACAATTTGAACTTAATAAAATTGAAATTAGGTCATACATTGAAGATACAGATGGTGCCATTTGTTTTAGCAGGTCTGTCCCATATCAACATTTACCTAGAGTGATAGCCAATATTATCGAAACAGAAATACAAAACGGATCCACCTCAGAGGAAATTTGTTTAGTTGCTCCACAGTGGAGATGTCTTTATCCAGTTGTAAATTCACTAAGATCTCTTCTCCCTCAATTAAGTTTTTCCTCTCCCCAAATTACGGCCTTTAAATATGATCAGAATAATTTATTCTATTTCTTGGCGAGGATTTTGTTCACAGAAAGGGGGAGAAATGTAAAACGACGATTGAGATGGGCAAAGCGAATTTCTGAAATACTTAATGAGAAGTACTCCATCGATATTACAGGAAACTATTCTAATTTAGAGATTCTAAATTTAATAAATCGAACCCCTTATCAAATCCAAGCTACGACCTTTTTCAAAAAGGCATTTGAATTGTTTTTGGAATATTTGACTCTTGACACTTCAACTCAAAAAATAATTCTTTCAGATTTTCATAGTTACTATAAGGAGATTACAAAACGAGTAAGCGAATACAAGTTTAGAGATACGACAGAAAATTTTTTTCAATTCTTTAAACCTTCGCAAGGAATTTTGGTTGACACAATACATGGAGTAAAAGGGAAAGAATTTAAAACAGTTATTGCATTCTCTCTTCACGAAGGGAAAATACCTCATAAGCAATCGATAAAGTGTAATCCCGTGAATGCCCGAAATGATGCTAAAAAACTCCTTTATGTTTTGTGTTCTCGAGCAGAACGAAATTTATTTTTGTTTAGTGAATGCGGGATAAAAGATTCAAGTCCGACAAAGGAGTTGGATGAGTCATCATTTTATACGTCACAAAATCTTAGATAATCATCCCCTACAAAATCTCGAGTGAACGTCCAATTTTCCCGTTCTGTTTACAATGTTTTTTCTCCCATTATCGTTGGGAGAAACCAATGGATAGAAAACTAATCTTTGACTAATTACTCAGAGAAATCTTTTAATGCTTCGTTCTTAAGGCACGCCCTTCAGAGCCATTGCTATTCAAGAATTGAAATAGAGGTGGAGCTTGACAAACAGCTCCCAAACGTTTGTTTACTGCCAATAAAACTTGTTTTTTAAGTAGCCCTTTTCTTTTGTTAGCGAAAGAAATGACTTCAAAAGTCATCAATACATACTCGTCATTAAAGCGCTTAAACTCCAATACATCCGAACACCAGCGTCTATTTGATATATCTATACTAACTTAGCTGTTGTGCTTCTTTGAGTACTCGGGCAAGGACGGTTTGCTGGCGAGAAACAAATGATGTTTGGCTACACGATAGACTCTCTTGGTTGGTTTACCTTTTGCCTTTTTTCGGTTTATGACTGCCGTTAACCGTTTATAGTCAAAGCTTGGATGTCGAACCAAAGCTTCTTGGATTTCCTAGTGCAAACTGTCATCCTATTGCAAATGGGTTGGGCGATTACAGGCTAAACGACGATCCTTCCAATCAACCGCGTCTTTGAGTAGAGCATTATCAGCTGTAGCCTGTCCGAGAAGTCTTTTAATCTCTTCAATAGTAGCTTCGTACTTCTTTGCCGAAACAGTGCTCTCTCCGGTTTGTATGGCGGTGAGAGATCCTTGTTTATCTAGTGCTCGCCATCGAAACAGTACTGATGGTGCAATACCATGTGCTCTGGCAACAGTGGAAACGGTATTACCGGGAAGATAAGTTAGATGAACTAATTCCAATTTTTCCTGTGAGAATATCTTTTTCGTCTTTCAGGAACGATTACAATACTTGGATTGGGGTTTTGAGTGCTGCCTCCGCCTCCGTTAGCACTCAAGGCATCGTTAGTCATAGTACTAGTACTAGCACTATCGCTTACAACGACTTCTTCAATAATTTCTTTTTTATTCATGAAAAAACCTCTATAACGATTTTAAGTTATAGAGGCTGTCCTGTGATATTTGGGTCCCTTCCAAAAAAAATGGTCAATCTTATTACGGTTACAAGGCATATGTTAAGGCAACTCTTTGATTAAAGTTGATTGATTCGTTGAAAACAACCTTAGCTATTGTGCACGCCTCGCTTCGAGCCACAATTAAACGATTCGGGTAAGGGGCAGGTGCTGTATGCCGATAGTGGTTATAGCGTAAAGGAGCATGAAGAGATCATTAAAAAGCATGGCACGGTGACTCAGGTGTGTGAGAAAGTTTATCGATATAAAAACTAACCGAGCAGCAGATGGCCAATAGTCGGGGAAATCTTAATAACGCTGTTGGATTGAGCATATCGGCTTAATGGAAGGATCTATGAAAGGTTTAGTTGTACGAACCATTGGATTAATACGAACTGCATCCAATGTTCTGATTACGCTTTTGCTTTACAACGTGATGCGTTATGTTCAAATCAAGAAGTTGGAGTTCAGACTATAGGAGAAGTGTCAGTAAAATCTACGATAGCTCGAAAGTCAATTTTTAAAAGTTGCCATATTTTTAAACAGAAAGAAACCAAAAATTATCATACTATGAAATCAGATGAGTGTAAGATCTCTACTCGTGATCTGCCATTTTTTGATTGATTCAAAAAGTTAACATAAAATGGCTAAATATCTGTTTTGACTTATCGAAATTTCAGTTTTCTGAATGTTTTATTTCTAAGTAAATTAATTTAAAATGCTCCATGTAATTGATTTTTTTTGTGGTTGTGGAGGAACTAGTGCGGGATTAAGAGCCGCTGGAATGAAAGTTCTAGCGGGTATCGATTACGATGAAAAAGCTATCAAGACATATCAGAAAAATTTTCCAGAAGCTATTTGCATCCAAAAAGATATAAAACTTATATCTGAGAGTGACATTTTAGAAATTTTACAAGCTCACTATATAGACGGTCCTCTTGTTTTTTCGGCGTGCGCGCCATGTCAACCCTTTTCGAAACAAAACAGATTTAAAAAATCATCCGATACACGTGTTTGTTTATTAGATGATCTGCATCGATTCGTAAAAAGATTTTGTCCAGATTATGTTTTACTGGAAAATGTTCCAGGGATGCAGAAGGTTATTGATGGGCCATTTCCAAGGTTTATCAAATTGTTAGAAACATTAAACTACAAGTTCTGTTTTAGTGTTTTGAATGCTGTTAATTACGGAGTTCCTCAAAATAGAAAAAGGCTTGTACTTCTGGCTTCAAAAAAATATAAGATATCTTTTCCTGATCCAGAATATGGAGAAGGGTTAAGACCTTATCGGGTTGTAAGAGATGCTATAGCAAAATATCCACCGATTAGTCATGGAGCATCACATTCTGACATTAAAGATCATGAAGCGGCCAAACTTTCAGATCTTTTACTGAAGCGGATTTCAGTATTAAAGCCAGGAGAAGATCGAAGAAGTTGGCCTGATGAATTGAAGTTGAAGTGCCATATAAATAAAAAAGGACACTCAGATGTATACGGACGTTTAGATTGGGATAAGCCATCAGTTACACTGACAACTAAATGCATATCGTTATCCAATGGACGTTTTGGACATCCCTCGCAAAATAGAGCTTTGTCTGCTCGAGAAGCAGCCGCTATTCAGACTTTTCCTGATGATTTTACATTTGTTGGGTCAGTTTGGGAAAAGGGACGTCAAATTGGAAACGCTGTGCCAGTACTTTTTGCAAAAGAGTTAGGAAAGCAAATAATCAAAACTGAACGGGAAAAAACAAAATGAAAATCCAAGAGCTGATTGAACGCGTCCTCAGTGAGTTTACATCGAATAGTTCAGAATTTGAACCATTTATTCAGCATATTCGATTTCCTAAGTATAAAAATTTTGTTACAAATACGAAAATAGACTTTACTTTTCCAATAACGGTGTTGGTAGGTGAAAACGGTTGCAATAAATCTTCTGTTATAAGAGCGCTTTATGGGGCGCCAGCACAAAAAAGTTTGGGAGATTACTGGTTTGAATCAAAAATAGACACAATCAAAGAGGAAGAAAAAGCTCCTTCTTGTTTTATTTATGGATATAAATATCCTCCAGAAAATAGAACTGTTGAGGTTTTAAAAACAAGAGTTCATAAAGAAAATAATCCCGACTATTGGGAGCCCTCCAGACCTATTGTTCAGTACGGTATGGAGAAAATAGATAGTAAAAAAAAATTAACTGAAGAAGAGAAACAGTACAGATCACAAACAAGATGGAATCCAATAAATAAAAGTGTTGTTTATCTAGACTTTAGGCATGAAGCCTTGAGTGCGTATGATAAGTTCTTTTATTGCACAGCGTTAGATGTTGTGTCAGGCTCATACAAAAGCAAACAAGATTTTATTAGGCGATATTCAAAGAATCTTAGGAAAACAATTGACGAAGACCTGAAAAATTACAACATTTATCGGACCAAAAAAGTTATTGAAAATAAGCTCCTAACCCGTAAGGCCGTCAATTTTATTTCGAACATACTTGGTAAAAAATATTCTTCGATACGAATTTTAACTCATACGTTCTACACATCTGAGCCAGCAAAAACTATTTTACTGACCTCTGAAAGTGGAACTGATTATTCAGAGGCTTTTGCTGGAAGCGGAGAGTTTTCTATTGTTTGTTTGGTAGATGCGATTTTAGGGGCATCTTCTAATTCTTTAATACTTCTTGATGAACCGGAAGTCTCGATTCACCCTCGTGCACAACAAAAGCTAATGGAGTTTTTGTGTGAACAAGTTCTAAGTAAGAAGTTTCAACTTATTATTGCAACACATTCTCCGTATCTAACACAAAATTTGCCGAAAGGAGCCGCTAAGTTATTTTTTTTGGATAAAAATGGACAAATCAATGTAAAAAATAATGTGTACCCGTCAGAAGTTTTTGTTGAAATTGGTGCTTCAAAATCACAACTTACGGTCTTAGTAGAAGATATATGTGCAAAGATAGTCTTAGAAGCCTGTTTAAAAAGCAAAGGTAAACACAAATTATTTAAAGTTCGTTCAGCTGAGCGATTTGGGGCTGAAGGGATTTTAACTCATGATGCTGTTACAGATTTTATAGAGGAAGCCAATGATGTTGTTTATTGTTTAGATGGCGATAAGAAGAAAGAATTTCCACCAATATCAGACGATTTAAAAGAATTACAAAATAGTATTAAGACGATTGCCTCAGGGGCAAAATTAACTCAGCCTAATGCTTCCGAAGAACTAAAAATCAAAAAGTATGCAGGCTTCCTAAAATATCTAAAGACCAAGTTATATTATTTCCCAGATGAATATGGACCTGAGGAGATTATCTGGGCAGTTTTATCGACAGAGGATAAAAGCTGTATCAATATTGATGAATTAGGGAAGGAAAAATTCAAGAAGGCTATCAAAGAAGCGTGCCGTAATCATTTCGGTAGTGATGATAGCAGAACTATTATAAAATACATTGAATATCATGCAGCTCACCTTTTGAAAGAGAAACATGAAACCAGTTTTGACGAGAAGTTAATAGAGCTTGTTGATAAACTGTCGAATGCATTTGAAGAGACTGTAAGTAAGTGTGTGTAAAACCAATACTTGTTAATCTATTAGGAATAAAACGAATTTATTGATATACAAAATCTCAAAATCCCCATTTGTTAATTTCAAATGAGACTCCGCTTTAATGATCGAAAACCTTTGTAATCTTTAACTGGTCATTTAGTTTATAACAAAGGGGGTACTGATAAAATCAGTTAAGACTGGGAAACTTTGATTTCCCGAAGTGACTAACCATTAAATCGGTAGGGCACATTGGGAGATAAAGTGACACCAAGAAATCCTCTTTATTTCTCTTTGATCAATAAACACGCCACATTTTGGCAGTATTGTTGAAGTTATCTAGTATTTCAATCCAACAAAATCCAACATTCATTTTTTATGAAATATTGCGATGTTACTTTTTTTACAGGTTGAAGGTGGCATGTCAGTAGAATTTTCAGGTAACCTCAATCCCTCTTGAGCATTCCCTGTTCTGGTGAAATATTTGTAAATCGGGTGAAAATAGTAAATGTTTTTAATTTTCTGGCTCATTTGTGGTGAGGCATCCTTATTTAACTGTGAATTCGAGGTACTTTTTAATGATGGACCATTTTGAATTAGCTTGATTATATTTGAGAGTTCGTGAAAGTTTAACTTCATCTACAACTTGAATTATTTCAGTAAGTTACTCCGTTATTATCACTTTTGATAATCCATTTTTCCAAATCCCACATTTCAATTCTCTCCACCCCATACAACAATAAAAGCATAGGGATGGATTGACTAATCCATCTGCTCAATCCATCTCCGAAGCATTCGAGTCAGTTTCAATAGGAGGTCTATGATGACGATTTCCACATGGCTTGCTTTGGTTGTTGTCGTTCTGACAGTGGTAGCGTTGGTCAAACGCTATGAATCTCGGTTAGTGCTGCTTTGCGCGGGCTTCTTGATGGCTTTTATTTCACTAAAGCCCATGATGGCCTTCCAGCAGTTTGATAAATCCATGACAAACGGCGGACTGATTGTGGCTATCTGTTCAGCAATCGGCTTTGCCGCCGTGATTTCTTATACGAAGTGCGATGTGCACTTGGTGACACTTCTGACGAGACCGCTTAAAAAATTAGGCTTTTCGTTGTTGCCTGCCAGTATGTTGGTGACGGGCTTTATTTCCGTATCTATTCCGACATTGTCTGGGCTTGGAGCGGCAGTCGGCCCCACCATGATCCCGATTTTACTTCGAGCCGGTTTCAAACCGGGGTGCGCCGCGGCGGCCATTGTGGCGGCTACTTATCCCGCTTACTTAAATCCGGGACTTTCACACAACGTCTTCGTTTCAAAATTGGCGGGTTGGGAAGTCATGGACTTCATTGGCACGCATGCTTTAATGACGTTAAGCGTCACGCTTATCAGTATTGTGGTCGTTTCAATCACGGCTTGGTTTTTGCATGACTATGACAGAGACGCGTTAAGTAAAAATACGCTTCAGGCGGAAGAAGGCTCTGACGCTCCTGTTAAGCCCAATCTGCTTTACGCATTGGCTCCGTTACTTCCTGTCATCATTTTGGTCTTGGCTTCCATGTACTTAAAAGGCATGAAAGTATCAGTCGCAACAGCCATGATCATCGGATCAGCCTATGCGCTTGTCATTACCCGTAAGGATCCCCAATTAGCCGTTAAAGAGTTCTTCAAAGGAATGGGCAATGGGTACGGCAAGATTTTGGGCATCATCATTGCGGCTGGTGTCTTCGCGGCGGGTTTGCGCGCAGCCGGTGTCGTTGATGTTTTTGTGAAATACCTCACCGAAGCTCAAGACATCGCCAAGATCGGCGGTTTGGTAGGTCCCTACGTTTTAGGTGTTCTTACCGGTTCTGGTGATGTAGCCGCCTTTGCCTTTAACGAAGCGGTCACGCCTCATGCTCCTCAGTTTGGCATGACGATTGACGGATTGGGATACCTCGTCAATATGGCCGCCGCTGCCGGACGTAAATCGAGTCCCTTGGCCGGTGGCGTAATTCTGCTGGCCGGAATCGCTGCGGCATCCCCCTTTGAAGTGGTTAAACGCACGATTCCTTCTGCGGTTGTTATTTTGATAGCTCTTTATATCGCCGGATAACACGTGATCGGATTGACTGGAGAGAAAAAATGCTGAAAAACGAAAATCGTCGTGGAAAGATGAAGACGCCTCCCGCTCCCGAAGTGGTGAAAAATATCATTACCCCTAATATTCTTGATGGGACGAAGCGGACTTTCTGGGCATACGTTGATCTTAATCGAGCACATGTTTTGATGCTCAGAAAACAAAATATCATCTCGGAAGAAACGTGTCTGAAGATTTTAAAAGTCAACGAAGAGTTGGCAGCAATGGGGGATACGCCTACCTTTGAAATCGATCCGAGGCGAGAAGATCTGTACTTTAATTTAGAGCACTACCTAATTGACCGTGTCGGCTTGCAGGTGGGCGGCCAACAGCACACAGCCCGTTCCAGAAATGACATGACATCAACGGTCACCCGAATGGTGGCAAGACGCGCTTATTTTGAACTCTGTCAAAAATTTATTGAGTTACGTAAAAAGATTCATGCGCTCGCCGAAAGAACACGTGATGCGGTGATGGCGGGCAACACCCATTTGCAGCCCTCAGAACCCATCACTTTTGCTCATTACTGCACAGCCATTCTTTATGGATTGCAAAGAGATTTTGAACGATTAAATCATTTGTATGAGCATATCAATGAGTGTCCGTTGGGCGGGACCTCCATGGGATCCAGTACGTGGAATATTGATCGGCAAATGACGAGTGACTTATTGGGATTTGATCGTCCGGTGAGAAACTCCATCGATTGCGTGGCGTCTCGCGACTATGTATTGGAATTTCTCTCCGCCTTAACCATTGCCGGCAATACGCTTTGCCGTCTTAGTAATGATCTATACGTTTGGTCAACGCCTGATTTTGGTTATGTGGAAGTAGATGACTCGGTGGCGGTTTGCTCTTCTATCATGCCGCAAAAGAAAAACCCCTGGACACTTGAATTTATCAAAGGTAAAACGGCGAGCCTCGAAGGAGATTTGGTAGCAGCACTCAGTACGATGCGAACAACGCCGTATACCTATTGCCTGGACTTAAGCGGTGTGGCCGTGTCCAATTTGTGGATGGCGTTGGATCAAATGAATGCGGCGTTGGAATTGATGATTGCGACATTAAAAGATATCAAAGTCAATAAAGAAAGAATGCTTGCGGCGGCTCGCACGAACTACTGCACAGTTACTGAACTAGCCAACACACTAGTGCGCATTGAGGGGATTTCATTTAGAGAAGCTCATGAAATCACGGCCATGGTAGTGGATTGGATGCTCAAGCACAATAAGAAAGCGGATGCCATCACCACAGACGTGATCAATGAAATGGCCAATGAACTCTTTAACGTTCGTTTTGAAAAAATAACCCAACACGATGTGGATTTAGCTTTGGATCCGGTTCTTAATGTGAAATCCAAAAATATCATCGGTGGAACCTCAGATAGGCAGGAAGGACTGCAGTTAGAGGAAATTGCCCAGCAGATCGCTTCGGATGAGACTTTGTTGGTTACGCGTCAAAGCGCTCTTTGCGCAGCCAAAGCCAAGATGGAAGCTTTAATAAAGGAAACGTTGGCTCACTAAAAGAGGAAAGGAACATGAGAAAACTTTTATCAGTTATTGCCTTAATTGCAGTGATCGGTACAGCATGGGCCTCTGATTTGCCTAATGTGAGAATTCTTGCCGTTGGCGGAACGATTGCGGGAACCGCAGCCACTTCCACTCAAGCAAGCTACAAAGCCGGCCAATTAGGGGTAGACACATTGATTGCCGCGGTGCCCGAAATCAAAAATGTAGCTGATGTAAAAGGCGAACAGTTTCTCAATATCGGATCCGGTAATTTAACGGATGACAATATTTTGGCATTGGCAAAACGGGTCAATGAGGTGGCAGCTGATGCTTCAACAGATGCCATTGTGATTACCCATGGAACCGATACGTTAGAAGAAACGGCATGGTTTCTTAACTTAACGGCGAAAACGACTAAACCTATCGTCATGGTAGGAGCCATGCGTCCGGCCACAGCTATCAGCGCGGACGGGCCAGCCAATCTTTTGGATGCTGTGCGTTGCGCGGCTGATTTACAAAGTGTTGGCAAGAGTGTCATGATCGTTATGAATAACGAAATTCATAACGCCCGCGACGTAACCAAAATGGACGTGACAGAAGTGTCCGCTTTCCAGGCACCGACCGCCGGAGCGATTGGTCGAATCGCTGCAGGCAAGGTAGTCTATTTCAAATCGTCCACGCGCCCTCATACCGCTCAAAGTGAATTTGATGTCAGCAAAATCGACAAATTGCCTAGGGTTGACATTATTTATAGTCACTTGGGTGATGATGGTGTACTGGCGCAGGCCGCTATTCAATCCGGAGCCAAGGGGATAGTGAATGCCGGAACCGGAAACGGAACGGTTTCTAAGCACCTTTTCCCGACACTAGAGAAAGCCGTTAAGGACGGCATCGTTGTTGTCCGTGCTTCACGCGTACCGACAGGCGTGGTTACAACGAGTAAGCCTGATTGGGATAAGGCAGGATTCATCAGTTCCGGCAGTCTTAATCCTCAAAAGTCACGGATACTTCTTCAATTGGCACTGACGAAGACTCAGGACAAAAAAGTGATAGAAAAGATGTTTGAAAAATACTAATGCATACGGCAGGCGGGCATTTAATCGTGCCCGCTTTTACTCATGTAATAATTCAGTTAAAAGCTTTTGAATCGGTAGGTTGAGGTATGTTGCGACACAATGACTTAAAAGCCTGGCGCCTATTTCTCGATGTCATTCAGGTGGGCTCTATTTCAGCGGCCTCCGAACTTTGTCAAATGGAACCCTCCAACATCTCCCGAACGTTGACGGCACTAGAAAAATCTTTAGGTCAAAAACTTTTTTTAAGACAAAGTCCTATTAAATTGACAGCGTACGGAACACGTGCCGCGCGACTGGCTCAAAACATCATTGATGCGCACGATCAATTGGTTATCTTAGGGGGAACACAGAATCAAACTTTACAAGGACCGATTCGTTGCGGTTTGCCCCCATCATTTTTTGATCGATTGCTTTTGCGTCACTACTTGGATTTCAACAAAAAATATCCGGGCATCCAAATTCAGACACAGGATTTCAGAAAACCGGCACCAATAGAGTTCTATCAAAAAGGGAATATGCTTGATTTGGTAATCGGTTATGGACCCGATCCGGAAATGGATAGAGCATTTCAATATCGCTTAGGGGAGTGTCTCCGTATGCCTGTTGCCTCACCGGCGTATCTTGAGAAATACGGAACCCCGAAAAAATTAAGTGATTTAAAAAACCATATTTTGCTCGATAGAGATAATGCTTTGATTTATACAGGGGACTATTTTGTAGATACCGGCGAGCACAATATTGTTTTACGCTTTGCCAAAAAAATTTCATTTTCTTCACCAACGAGTCTTAAAGAGGCGGCTCTTTTAGGGGGAGGAATTCATCATGGGATTCCCGTTATCTATTGCTATAAAGAGCTTGAAAGAGGGGACTTGGTTGCTCTGCCCGGGCTTTGGCAATTTCAACCGCTCGATTATTACCTCTTTATTAGGAAGGAATCCGCTGAATTGCAAAGAGTGCGAATATTTAAGCAGTTTTTACTGGATTCTTTAAAAGAAGAGTTCCAGCAATGTGGAGATCTTTGTAAAAAGTTGGGTTTAAAGTAGAAACGACTGTAGCGTTCTAACGCTTCTGACTTTAAGCAAGTCTGAGATGAACATCAGACTTGATCTTGAGCGCTACGAAGGTTTGTCCAATAAAGTTGATTTGTAAATTTCTTTCATAGTTAAGGGTTTCATCGTCTTATAGACGTAGCTCACTAAGTCCTAAAATAAATCGAATTGTAATAACGGCAAGGAGTCGTCTATGAGCGCCCACATCATTGATTCCCAATTCTTATCGAGAAACTGGCAAACCCCCGAAATCAGTGAGATTTTCTCCGATGAGCATCGTCTGCAGTGTTGGTTAAACATCGAATCGGCGCTAGCCAAAGTGCAAGGAGAGCTTGGAGTCATCCCCCAAGAGGCCGCTTTAGCCATTGTTAAGGCAGCTAAATTTGAAAATATTGATATGAAACAGTATCAAGATGAAGCTGCCGGAACTGGTCATATTCTGGTGCCGATGATCCGCTGTTTACAATCTGCCTGTCCTGGTCAGACAGGACAATGGGTTCATTTTGGAGCAACGACTCAGGATATTGTTGATACGGGCAACATTCTCCAAATGCGTGAAGCTACCCAATACATTCTTCAGAATATTTTGCGTTTAGAAAAAGCGATATTAAAAAAGGCCTCCGACTACAAGTACTGTGTGATGGCGGGACGGACACATGCGCAACAAGCTTCTCCAATCACATTGGGATTCAAATTTGCGACTTGGGCTGCTGAAATTCGCAGGGATATTGAAAGAATCAAAGAATTTCCGCAAAGAGTCTTTATGTTGAGTTTGCACGGGGCGGTGGGCACCCAGGCAGCCTTTGGTTCAAAAGCCAAGGAGATTACGGCAGGCGTTGCCAAAGAGCTCAATCTCACGGAACCGCCTATCTGTTGGGCGACTTCCCGAGACGGGATAGCGGAGTTTTTAAACACAATGGGAATTTTGGCGGGCACTTTGGGGCGCATTGCCAATGAAATTTTCAGTGAGTCTTCAACAGAAATTGGGGAACTTTACGAACCGATGGGTAAAAAAACGGTTGGCTCCTCCACCATGCCTCATAAACGTAACGCCGGCGTGAGCCAAACGACAGTCTCTCAAAGTCGGATTGTTCAAACCAACGCGCTTTTGGGAATGATCGGTCAGGTCTCCGAGCACGAGAGGGATTTGAGAAGCTGGCGCTCGGAAATGCATCAGATTCCTGAAACTTGCGTGTTGATGGGACGCATGTCCAAGGCTATGGCAGATGTTGTCGAAGGGCTGGAGGTCAATAAGAAAAACATCCGTCGCAACCTCAGTTTGTTGGGAGGCCTTCTTTTAACGGAAGCGGTTATGTTTAAGCTCGCCGACAAAATGGGTAAGCAAGACGCTCACGAGTTATTGCGAGAATTGACATTATTCCAACATGATGACCTCACTTTTATTGAGCGGCTTCATGCCAATGAAAAAGTGAAAGCATGTCTCAGCGATGAGGAAATCGACGCCATTTTTGATTACAGCCAATTCATTGGACGCGCGCCGGAATTTGTTGATCAGGTCATTGATTACTGCCGTGAAAAGGCAAATTCAGATCCGAAATTTTAGGAGACCAAAATGACAGTCGATGTCTTAATGCCTTGCTTTGCTCTAGTCGTTATTGGTCTAACCGGTTGGATGATTGTTAAGCGCTATCAAACAGCCATGGTGTTATTAATGGCCGGTTTGTCGATGATTATCTTTGCTGTTGTTTGCGGAGTGACAGGTTTTTTGCCCAAAGGGATGAAATCGTCCGGCTTGATTTGGTTTGATGTCATTGATTTGTTGAGAAGCATCGCCGTTAAACAAGTCTCAGGCATCGGTTTATTAATCATGGTAGCCGGAGGCTTTGCCTCTTATATGGATCGAATAGGGGCCGCCCGAGCGCTGGTTAACGTATGCATTACGCCCTTAAAGTCTTTGTCATCGCCTTACTTGATTATGGTGTTTGGTTACCTTATTGGACAAATGCTCTGCATGGTTATCCCTAGCGCAGCCGGTCTCGCCATGTTGCTTTTAGTCGCTTTATATCCAATTCTTGTGGGGGTCGGGGTGTCACCCGTAGCGAGTGCCGCCGTCATTGTGACTTGCTCCGGCATGGCCATGGGACCGGGATCCGGTACTTCAAACTTAGCGGCGCGTGTGGCGGGGATGGATCCTATTATTTATTTTGTTCAGTGCCAGTTGCCTGTGGTGATTCCATCTTTGGTGGTTATAGCCATTTGCCATTATTTTGTACAGCGCTATTACGATCGTCGCAATGACGATGTCTATACTGAAGAAAATATTAAAAATACTGTTGAACAAAGACCGGTTCCGGTGTGGTATGCGTTATTGCCTCCCTTGCCGATCGCTTTAATGATCATTTTTAGTCCATTAACTTTCAGCAGCATTCGTCTTAACACCATCAGCGCTTTGTTGTTAGTGTGGATAGCGGTAGTTGTTTTAGAGATGGTTCGTCGGCGGGAAGTGAAGGAAGTTCTCAAAGATGGCTCTTGTGTATTTAAATCCATGGGTAGCATGTTTACATCCATTGTCGCACTTATTATTTGTGCGGAATTTTTTGCCAATGGCTTAAAAATTACAGGGCTAATTGATGCGCTGATTGTCCACGCTCAGAATTTAGGGTTGGGATTAAATGGTATGACAGTTGTCTTAACAAGCGTTGTGGGCATTGTTAGCGTGTTGACCGGTTCCGGAGTGGGTGCTTTTTCAAGCTTTGCCGCTTTGGCGCCGGATGTTGCCTCCGGTTTAGGCGGCAGCGCGGCCTCTTTTGTTAATCCCATGCAACTGTCTTGTGGAATCATGCGTTCAATTTCGCCCGTGGCCGGAGCCATGATTGCCATGGCGGGTGCCGTTGGTGTTACACCGGTTGCGTTGATCCGGCGAACCTTTATTCCGATGATAGCCGGTTTTGTCGCTGTTTTATTGTTTAACTTCCTTTTCATTGGTTAAACAGCAGAAAGTATGGGATGGCGGTGAATTCTGATGTTTGTTATGAATTCACCGTCATATTTTTGCTTTTTTCGTTTTTAATCACATAAAAACGTATAAAAGTGTGAAAAATCTCACATAAATATGAATAATTATGTGATTTGAGCCGAAATGAAGCTATGCCCAGAGAGCTGAAAATGGCACTACGTAAAGTCGAGAGCCAAAACTCAATATGTCTTTCCCTGCGTAAAGAACGATTCCTCTAAAGTCATCAACCTGTTTGGAAAACCACTTAAGATGTTTAAAGTCGTCCGTGTTGATGGATTCTGCGGCTTTGATTTCAATCCCTAATTTTCTGTTTTTCTCATCGGTAATCAAAAAGTCGATTTCCTGATTATTCTTATTTCGGAAGTGATGCATTTTCCACAATGGATGAAGTTCAACTTCAGGGATCAATTGGGTATACGCCCATGTTTCAACCAGTTTTCCCCCTTCATTGGCCATTTTTTCTTGACTGCTTAATAAGTCATTCGTTGTGTGGATGTTGAGCAAATGAGCCATCAGCGCGCTGTCGGTTAGGAAAATTTCAGGCGTTTTACTGCCAATTTTGTAGTCTTTAGATTCCCAAGCCGGCAGTTCATCAATGAGATACATAGCTTCAAGTGCATTCAGATACGAGGAAACCGTTAATGCATTTCCGGATATTTTTCTGCAGATTTCTTGAATGTTTAGAGGCTTGCTCGAATAGACGGCAAAGATTTGTAAGAGGCTGGCTAAATCTTTGTAGCGTCTCAGATCCCATTGACGGGTTAAGTCATAGAGTAGCTGTGATTGAATATAACTTTGGAAATATAAAGCGCGTTGTTCACAATCGAGCAGAATCGTTTGTGGGTATCCTCCACGGATTGCGAGATCGTAGACGCGTTCTCGGCTGCATGGTTCAATATCTTGGTTTATGGGAAATTCTTCATTAAAGGCCTTTTCTAAGAAATGGGGCTTTTTTCCCAATATTTCCCCTTGAGTCATAGTGCGAAGGCGCAAAACGAAAATCCTTCCGGTTAAAGAGTCAGCTTGAT
>ENA-ORSM01000342-ORSM01000342.1-human-gut-metagenome-genome-assembly--contig:-NODE-342-length-40758-cov-4.082304_pt1 | contig 40758 bp, 35 predicted proteins | sample MGYA00241903_ERZ509170 | MGnify/ENA primary metagenome ERZ509170 (study PRJEB26280, sample SAMEA2338784) | human gut metagenome | biome: human gut; feature: human-associated habitat; material: faeces...
TTGATTTCGGCCATCTTGCCGTCGTTCATGCGCGATTGACCGTTCACATTGCTGTAGCCCAAGTAGCCGCAGACTCGACTGATGACAGACAGGTTATCGCTGCCGCAGTGCGGGCACTTGAACATGACGTTCGTTGAGTGCTTGCCGCAGTTGTTGCAGTAAGCCGCATCGAAATTAACGCCTTGATAGAAGCCCATTTCCATGCCGCGTTCAATGATCGCCTTGTCGGCCTCATAGTTTTCCGGGTTCGTCAAGCGAACATATTGAATGTGACCGCCTTCACACAAGTGGAAGCACTTGAATTCGTGATCCTGCTTTTCAAACGGAGAGATATCTTCCGTAACGTTCAGGTGGAACGAATTCGTGAAGTATTCCGTGCTGTAGTGTTCAGCCGTTGCAAATTCATTGACCAAGCCCATTTCCTTGCAGTAGTCGTCGTACTGACGAGCCTGCGTAGCACAAAGGCTCTCAGCGGGCGTACCGTAAATAGCATAGAGGTAATGATCTTCTGCCTTGAATTCATTCAGTTTTTGTTGCAAGTAACGCAACACTTGAACAGCAAACGCAGAGTTGTCTTCAATCATTCGCTTGCCCGTCCAGAGATAAGTTGCATCATCCAATGCGGTAATACCGAAACTGGCCGTCATGTAATCGACCAAGTCACCGACACGGTCATCGGGGTCCTTCGTGCCCTTGTAGAAGCCGCCTTGTGTAAAGGCCAAGGGGTTAGAGGAGCAACGTTGGTTGCGGATCACGTCGTAGCGCTTCTTTAAGAAGTCACGGATCACTTGGAGACGGTCATCCAACAAATCCCAGAACTTTTCTCGCCAGTCCAAGGGATGTTCGGTCATAGCCACCTTGATCATCAAGGGGATATTTAAGCTCACAGCACCGATATTGCAGCGGCCGATCGTGACATATTTACCGGTTTCCGGATCCTTCCACGGAGAGAGGTAAGCGCGGCAACCCATGGGGCTCGTGATGACGCCTTCTTCACGGAAAAGACGGGAGACCGTGCCGTATTCACTGGAGATGCTCAAATAGTCCGGATACATGCAGGTTGAAGAGGTCTTCACGGCTTCATCAAAAAGACCCGCACTATGCAAATCATTTTGAACTTGGTTCTTATCATAAAGATAGACCAACTTCGGGAACACCACCGGCTTATGATCTTTTCCATGACCGTTGCGACGAACACGCAACATGACGGAATTGATCAAAGCCATGAGACGCTTGTCTTCCTCAGGCCAAGCGACATCCCACTGACCAAACGAAATCGTTGTGAAGGCAAAGTCACCTCGGCTGCAGGGGACTGTGTTAAGTTTCAATTCGAGCGATTGGAAACCTTGTTCCAATTCACGCAAAAGAGTCTTATCGGCATATCGACGGGCCACGTCTTCGTTGACGCCTAATTCGGTCGTCGCATCGTTATAGGCCTTATCCCAAGTCTTGTGGGCGTAGGGCAGGAGCACCTTGTCGAGTTCGGCGAGCGTGAAGCCACCGAATTGTTGAGCTGTGGCCACAAGCGTAATGTCGCCGATCACCTGCAGGGCAGAAAGCACCGTCTTCGGTTCCGTGTATTGAACGTTGGACATTTCAAAACCACCCTGAAGGACCGTCTTAATATCAAACAAACAGCAATTCACGCAACCCAAAATCATGTCACGAAGGTCATGGATATAAATATCGCCGCGCTCAATGAGTTCTTTTTCCTTGGCGGACAGATAAAACTGTTTATAAAGGCTCTTAGTGAGATAGCCTTTGATCAAAGACCCCTTCGTGGAAACCAGAGAGCTGTCAAAATTGGCGTTTTCACGGTCACCCAAGCGCAAAACGTCGTCCGCATCCTGACGCAACTTTTCAAAGGTCTTGGCGTAGTTGGTCTTGTAGTAGCGGTATTCGGCGTAAGACTTGGCGACGTCTTCAAAACCGGTCACCGACAACACGGCGATGACAAGCTCGTGAAGCTCAGCGACGGTCACCTGATCGCGGTCTTTAATACGGCGGAGGATGGCTTCAACGATTTTGTGACAAGAAGGCTCATCAACGGTTTTATCGCAACGCATGGCGGCCTTATTGACCGCGATAGAGATCTTTTGTGGGTTGAAGTCTTCAAGTGACTGATCTTTTTTTACAACTTTCATGGCACATCCTCAGGACCTGCGGTACAGCACCGCCAGAGAAAAAAATTGATCGACGAGCGTGTCATTTTAAACATAAGAGACTGAAAATCAAATAGTAAAAACACCAAATTTTGACAAATAAAAACTCATTGACACAAGATATAGATTACAACGGATGAAAAATTTTTGAAAACCGAACGCTTTCAATAAGTTAGATATATGGTTGTAGTACTTAAAAAAAATTGTAAAAAACAAAACAATCTATTTTCAAATTAGTAAAAAACTATCAACGTTAAAGGTCTTTAATTAAACATTTATTGAGGGGAACTGTCTTATATTGAATTCCAGCAAAAGTTTTAAGAATTGCTTCAAAAATAACACGAGCTCCCTCAGGTGGAACAGCCATTCCAATTTGCCTACGAACCTCTTCTTTTCTTCCTACAAAGAAGAAATCGTCTGGGAATGTTTGCAGACGAGCTCGTTCACGATTTGTCAGAGCTCTATTTTCTTTCCAATGATAGATATGTGTTCCACCACCACCGGAACCTGTAACTGTATATGAAGGTTTGTTAGGATCGAGTCTCTTATATATTTGCGATATTTTTTTTCCTTTAACATTTAACCTTAAATGTTCGGGGATATTCGCATTAAAGGCATTTTCTCCAGGTTTGATATTTTTTAATCTCTCAATGACTATCTTAGATTGTTTTGTAAATTCATTATTAAGAGCGTTTTTAGGTATAGATGGACACTCTATAGCTTCACGACATGTTTTCGTACGGTAATCCTCTGGTGAAGGTATACCAAAATTGAGATTTAGATCACGTCGGATACCAACAATAATGACTCTATGACGTGCTTGAGGTACACCATACTCTTCAAACTTATATAAATGTGGATAAACGTCATACTCACATTGTTTTAATTCTTTAAGTATCTTTCTAAATGTTTTTCCGCCATCAGATCCACGTAAACCAGACACATTTTCCGCAAGAAACCATTTTGGTTTAAATTTCTTTAAAACCCTAACTCCATAAGAATACAAAGGCCCAAAGTTTCCTTTAAGTCCTTTTTGTTGACCAACTAATGAATAATCATTACATGGGAAACCGAATGCAAAGGCGTCAATTTTTCCAAATTTAACCAATGAATCTATATCGAGTTTTCTCACATCCTGACAAATGACTGTTTCAGGAGAATTAGGACAAATATTGTGAATATATGTTTGACAAGTTGCAAAGTCGTAATCGTTAGCCCATCCGTGAACAATAGACATTCCAGGAACCTGACTGGTAGTTGCAGCAAGAGCTAAGCCTCCTGGCCCACAAAACAATTCACCTAATCGAAATTCCATGGTAAAGCTTTCAAAAACAAAAGTGAGAGGATTTTACAGTTTAAAAATAGGTCCTGTTTTGATAAATACTAAAAATAAATATCTCTTTTGTTAAAAAATAAATATTCAAACTTAAAGAGAGTTTAAACTTATTAAGAATAATGTATATTAAGGTGTATCAATGGACGGACTTACCTTAAATAGGTCAATACAGCTTTTGTCAAGCATTGATAATTGTGAGTTTAGAGGAAGCACACCATTTGCGAATTATTATCGCTTTGAGAACTCCTATGAATTAGCACTAGAGCTCAACGAGCAAACTTTTGGTTCGTTAAGTCAAGTTTCAATTTGGCTGTCCAATTTAGAAACAATTAAACGTTTTATTAGCCATCAAACTCATGCTCGGCTGTTCGAAAAGGGGAAAAATAGAAGTAAGTATTTAGGAAATAGAATTTTTGCCCGATCATTAGAAGAAAATTGCGAAGCAGTAAGATTACAAATAAGTGATGAACATCTTTTTCTCTTAATAGTTGACACATATAGAGGCATAATAAACGACACTTCTAATGATGATGTCCCGATAGCTGGCAATCAATCCACTGAAACAGAAAGCGCATCTCATGAAACTGATTTAAACCACAGAATAGTTGAATATTTGCGTTCACACCCTAAAGAAATTAACAAATCAATTGATGAACAAGGAAGAACGCCACTTATTTATGCTATACAGTCAAAAGACTTTAATCTCGTAAGACAATTGATTAAGCTTGGCGCTGGGCTCAAAGTACAAGATATAAACGGACGCTCTGCTCTAGATTATGTTGATATGCAAGGGCAAGAGTTTATTGAAGAATTTAGAGAAAAAGTTTTCCCTAACTCTCCAATAATTAATACAAAAAACCAATCTGAAGACTTAAACGATAGTCGGTTAAAAATTGAAGACGAATCTGAAAATGAAAAGGAAGGGTTGCAATCAGTAGAATTAACTGGTGAAAATTTGTATGACTCTGATTTTTATGAACAAATTGACGAAAGTGGACAATCCACCGCGATCGGCTGTACTGATTCTTTATCTGACGCTTTAGACGTCTCTCAAACTATCAGCAATAACGAATTATGCAATCAACTTAATAAATTAAAAATTCCGAAGAAATTAAAACTTGTATATTTCGGTCTTAAATCTGGTTGGAGTATTGATCAAGTTAGACTTTTAGTCGGTAATAAATATCTTAGGAAAAACTCATTTTTAGTTGATTTACTAAATAAGTATTTTGAAAGCATGAAATAAAGTATTATGAGTGAGATTTTTTTACCCCCTAGCGCCGCAGGTTTGTCTAACTCATTACGAGGGATCGGATATTCACTTGAAATGGCGATTTCCGATATTGTTGATAACAGTATATCAGCAGGCGCAACAATGATCTCTATTGAAACGCCTCTTTATGAAGAGGGGATAGATTATTTGGTTATTTCTGATAATGGGTCTGGTATGACTCGTTCAAAATTAATTGATGCGATGAAGCTAGGCTCTTGCTCGCCCACGAAAAAGAGAAACCTAAATGATTTAGGTAGGTTTGGAATGGGCCTTAAATCAGCTTCATTTTCACAATGCAGAAAACTTACAGTTGCATCTAAAGTCAATAGTAAAATTAACGCTTTTTCGTGGGATATCGATGAGTTAGAGAAAAGTAATGATTGGCGATTAATGGAGATTGATCCCCAAAGAGAATCTAAAAAATTATCTTCTTTAGAAAAAGTTATTTCCGGAACTGTTGTTGTTTGGGAAAAGTTGGATAGAGCTTTAGTAGCTTCTAACACAACACAGAAGGAAGGCTTGGAGATACTTAGGGGATTAAGGAAACACTTATCTCTAACCTTTCACCGCTTCTTAGAAGATGGTGATTTTAAGCTTATTTTAAACGGAATAGCAATTAAGCCATGGGATCCCTTCTTTAAGTTCCACCCTGCAAAACAATTTGATTTTCCAGAAGCATACTGGCCTGAGAGTAGCCGTCAACCAGAAGTTAAATTACAAGCGTACGTGCTTCCTTTACCAGAACAATCTATTGAATCAAACCAATTCTTTTCGCCTGACGATGATTTGAAACTTCAAGGCTTTTTCATTTACAGAGGAAAACGTTTAATCTCTTACGGGGGATGGTTGGGATTAAAGAGTTTAGATACCGCTCCTGAGTATAAATTAGTTCGGATAAGACTCGATTTCCAAAATGCTAATGATTATGAATGGTCATTAGATATAAGAAAGACAATTGCTAAACCGCCTAGGAAAATGAGAGCTTGGTTAACAAAACACGCAATCCTAGCTCGTAATAAATCAAAAGCAGCATTAATAAATACTCACAATTTCAGTCAAAAATTTGTGCCTAATTCCTTCTGGCGAAAGAATTATGGTATGGCTCCAACTCTAAATTGGAGTGATACCTTTCTAACATTGTTTTTCCAATTAGTTGTAGAGGGAAGACTGACATCTGATCTATTAAAGGGCTATTTGGAAATAATTTCTCTTTCTCATCCAACAAATACTAAAAAAATTATTTACCAAATCCCTAGTCAGGAATGTATTGCTACTATGAGATTTATTTACCAAACGCTATCTGTTCAATTATCATCTGAAGAGGCTCAAGCCTTAATGAAGAATCAAATTCCATTCTCATGCTGGAAAGTCACTCTGAATGAAATTTTTCAGGAATTAAAAAATGTTCGAGAATAGAAAAGACTTAAAAGGCTTAACAGTAAGCTCCTTGGAATATGTTCATAAACAAGTAGCTGAAATACTTAAAGGCTTTAAAGCAAATCACCGAGTTATAACACCGCAAATAGTAAACGAAGAACTTTGCAAATTTTGGGATAAATTCTGGAATGACGATTATGCATCTCAATTAATAAACCAATACGAAGACCATTTAGAAGGTTTTAAACAAGAAATTCTTTTAGATTTAATGAATTTCTGTGTAGTTACACCCGATGTATTTCCTTCGATAGATGATAGTAACGATTGGGTAACTAAAGAAATGAAAGCTAGTCGTTACTATTGGAAACTCTGTAGCGAGCAAATGGCATCTTATTTGGGAGAGGGGAGTTTAGAAAAAATTGATATTGAAAGTGAGTGCGTTTTAAGAAGACTCCATGATCCTCGCGATAATGGCTCGTGGAATACCAAAGGTCTCGTCTTAGGAAATATACAAAGTGGAAAAACTGCAAATTATTCAGCACTAATTGCAAAAGCAGCAGATGCGGGATATCGACTGATTATTGTTTTGTCTGGAATCCACAATGACTTGCGCATGCAGACGCAGATGCGCTTAGAAAAAGAATTTATCGGCTATAGTCAGTTTTATGATAAAGAAAATCAACAGCTTGTTCGAGAAACTGTAGGGGTTGGCACTTTTGCTGATTACCAAAAAGAGAAGGCACCAAGATGTGCAACCATGCGTGATAAAGATTTTGACACTCCTGAGGTTGGTGTAGAGAATCTTCCCTGGCTATTTGTGGTAAAAAAAATACCACGAATCCTTGATAAAGTTTCGCACTGGCTCCAAAACAATGTACCTAACAAGCATGATTGGCCGTTATTACTGATTGATGATGAAGCGGATCAGGCATCAATCAACACTGCAAAAGACCACGAACAGGCGACAAAAACTAATGCTTCAATACGAAGTATTTTGAAATTATTTGATCGTTATTCTTTTGTTGCCTATACAGCAACACCCTTTGCCAATATATTTATTAACTCTACCATCGAAGATAAAAAACTAGGTAAAGATCTGTTTCCGAAAGATTTTATCTGTCGATTAGAAGCGCCTACTAACTATTTTGGCCCAAAAGATTTTTTTGGTAATGAGTTTGATACTGGCTTAGAACTTTATGATTATTTTGAAGAGTCATCATTAATAAAATGGGTTTCTGAACTTGAAAAAGGAGCTACAACCGAGCTACCTGAGGATGTTAAGCGTGCAATTCTACAGTTTGTATTATCAACTTCTATTAAATCATGGAGATTAACCAACAGATCAATATCCCGTCCCAAAACAGAATCATCAATGTTGATACATTTGTCACACAAAATAATTAATCACAAACAGCTTTGTGCTCAATTTAAAGAAGAGATATTGAATTTGCAAGAAATTTATTTAGGTAGAGACTCGCAAGCAAAGATAAATATACAAAAAATCCTTTCAGAATTACTTATTAGGCAATCTGGTGAAGTAACTCCTGAAATTAAGTCTTTAGATCGACTAACTCCCTTATCTATGGATTGGTCACTACCTGAAAGTATTGATGAAATTGATTCCTATATAAAGGAGACTCTCGAGTCAATTGAAATTTTGATGGTCAATGGAGAAGCCAAGCAGAAGAGCGTTTTATCTCCCACAAAAAATGATCTGTACATTCATCCCCAAATTTTCATTGGTGGAAATAAATTGTCGAGAGGACTTACTTTACCTGGGTTGTGTGTAAGTCTATTTCTAAGACAGACGTCCATATATGACACTTTATTGCAAATGGGACGCTGGTTTGGATATCGTGATGGTTATATAGATTTGTGCCGAATTTCAACAACTCCAACTATTATTGAACGTTTTAGAACAATTTGTAGTGCGTGCGAAGATTTAAATGAACAAATTGATGAAATGAATCAAAAGAGCCGTACTCCAGAAAATTATCGTTTAGCTATATTGAGGCACCCCAAAATGCTGATTACAGCAAGAAACAAAATGAGAGAAGCTCTTGACGCAGAATTTAATTTTAATTCAGAGACTTCTTATCACTTAAAAATGGGTATAAACCAAGCCTTGATTCAAAATAATGCATTTGCTGCAATTAAGTTTTTGGAAAAAATTCAAAGATTCGGGGAATTAGTCTATAGCTCTGATAAAACAATTAACCTAGTTTCCCCTATGCCTCGAAATTTACAAATTCAAAAACCTGCTGGTCGTTTGTGGAGAAACGTCCCTGCTTCCATAGTTGTTGAGTTTTTGAGCAAATACCAAGCAGAAGTTGGGCAACAAGATATATATCAAGTCGGTATTAAAGAATATATCCAGCAGATGCAAACTAAGGGAGAACTTACAAACTGGAATGTTTTTGTACCTGGTGATCCCAGTTTAGACTCAACATTTGGATCTACATTTGTTAAACGTACTCCACACAATAAAAAAGAAGTGCAATCCGTTTTAGAGCTTAAGACATTGAAAACAGGTGATCACGAATACATAGGTGTACCAGATAAATGGTTTGATATGGCAGAAAAAATGGCTTCAGAGTCAAATCATCGTAGGCGTCGCTTTACTTATCTTCGTGAAATTGCTGGTTCTGAAGATCCTAAACAAGCTTTTTTCCATTTGTATTTAATTGATTCACAAAAACATTCAAGCTGTTCAACAGGGCTGATTGGACAATATTATCCTGTGGTTTCTTATTACCTTTGGCTACCTAAATCTAGTCACTCCACACCTATGAACATCAAAGCATTTAATAAAACTGTTCAAGATTTTCCTGAAGAAGAGGATGATGATAGTGATGAACTATGAGGATAAAAAATGAGTAATTTTGTTTATACAGATCAAAAATTGATTCAACTTTGGTCAAAAGTTGGTAGTAGTTCAAGGTTTATTATTGAAAATGGTGATTTATCAATTTACCTAACTAAAACCAACTTAAATCAAGAAACTATTGTTTTTGAATTCAATCAAATTTTTCACGATTCATTGAAAGAAAGCTTAGGTTTTTCAATAGAAAAAGTTACTCATGGCAATAAAAGCATTTTGAAAATTGGAAATAAAAACGAGCAAAGCAAGTTTGCTGATATGTTCTTTTTATTTATCGCTGATCTATTAAATTTGAGCAATGATTCACGAGACCTTCCTATATTAAAACGCCACGGTTTAATTGTGATGAGAATTAAAGCTTGGCAAAAATTCATGAAATCTGAAAGCGACAGATTTACCAATGAACAAGAAATTGGACTATTTGGCGAGCTATTAGTCGGCCTGGAGTCCTTCGAGGGTCTGCCGGAAAGCGGCTATTGGCGAGCTATTAGTCTTAGATTTTTTAATAGAAAAAAGAGTTATACAAGGTTCTATAACTAGTGTCTGGCAAGGCCCCATTCGAGCAAAAAGAGATTTCTCAATTTCAAATGAGTTATCCTTGGAAGTTAAAACTTCTCTTACAGATAGTCCATTTATTGCAAAAATTTCATCGTTAGAACAGTTGAATAATTGTGATGTCGAAAATTTATATTTGGTAGCGGTTAAATTACAAGAGAGCCGTGAAGGTCAAACAGTTGCTGAGCTTATTAAAATAATTAAAGAAAAATTAAAAGATCAATATCTAATATATGAATTTGATAGTCTTCTCGTTGTTTCTGGATTTTTAGAGAATAAAATCTCAAGACCTCTTATGAAATTATCTCTTGATTATATTAAGGCTTTTAATGTTGAGTCTATTCCAAGAATATTACCCACAACAATTAAAGGTGTTGTTAGCGCACGATATGAAATAATGCTCATAGATTCTACCAATAGCGAAACTAATTATCCTTGCTTAGAACTTGAGACTATATTTGATTAATTTTTTATTTTTAAACTATCATGAGTGCAAATTTTGAGAAAGATTTAGAGTTAAAAAATAAGAGACTAGAAGATACTTTACTCTCTATTGAACAATTAGTTGACGATCGCTTCGATCCAGATAGCAATGACTTCCAAAAGCAATATCGAGTAAATTGTTTTGCGGACGAAGTGATTGACCAACTTATTTCTCAAAATGCTTTTGCAATTCCTGATGATATCGAGGATGGTCAGTGGATGACAGTTCATCCTTATTCGACAATATTCTCTAAATCAAATATTTCAGTTTATGCATCTGCCTTGTTAAGAAATGGTGCCAATGGTTATGACCTACATCTATTTACTGTAGATTATTCACCAAGATCTAAAGTGGAAGAAATAACATTAAAAGACTTCCAACAGCTAAATAAAAGAGCCTTTAATTTTTATAAATTCTCAATAGACGGGAAACTACCAAAGAGCATGAGTGTTAATCACCTTGCATATAACGCATCGCAAAATATTTACTTAAACCAGTCAAAGATTAATCAGATTCGAGTTTGGATTCTGACTAATAAGCTCTATACCGGAATGTCTAAATCAGCTAGGAATACTAATACTGCTGTGGGATTTGAGCAAAGTGCAAAAATCATAGATCTTGAGGATCTTGATGGGATGCTTGGTGGTGACCTCGAAATTGAACAGTCATTCGAACAAATTGATGGTCTCCCTTGTATTGAAGTTGTGAATAACATTTCGCAAGACTACTCGTGCATTTTGACTGTAATTCCAGGCAATATCCTTGCTCAGCTATATCACTTACACGGTACTTCCATCATACAAGCTAACGTTCGAGCCTACTTGGGGGCTAATAAAATTAATAAAGCAATTAAAGAGACGGCTATAAGTAAACCGGAAAGATTTTTAGCATATAACAATGGTTTAGCTATAGCGGCAAAAAGCGCAGAGGTAAAAAATGGGAAATTGATGGCCTTACATGGATTCCAAATTATTAATGGTGGTCAGACAACCGCCACGTTGTTCCATGCTTGGCTTTCTGCAAGAACGTCTAAAAATCTGGAAGTTCGAAATGAACAGCTGAATCAATTATCAAAAGTTAAGTTACCAGCAAAAATTATTGTTGCAGCGCCTACATTGACAGAATCTGAGCGTCAAGAACTTCAAGAACAAATTTCTGAGGCAGCGAACTCACAAAATACCATTTTTTCTTCAGACCTTTCTGCAAATGCGCCATTTCATATCGAATTTGAAAAAATTTGTAGAAAGTTACTCACTATTGATGATCAACGATGGTATTACGAGCGTTCTAGAAGTCAATACAAGGCCGAATTAGAAAAGCTTAAAGGAAATAAAGTTGCTAAAAATCGCTTTATTACAACATTCCCCAAAAGTAAGTTGATCCTTAAGACCGACATAGCGATGTCAACGTTAGCATGGAACTATTACCCTCAAGACTGTGCCAAGGGTAAAGAACACGCGTTTACTGTGTTTAATCAACAAGTCAAGGATCTAGCTTCAACTCTTGACGATGCTAAAGTTCGTAAATATATTTGTCGTTGGATTATCTTTTCTGAACTCGAAAGTTTTATTAAAAAACAGAAAATTATGAAGGGCTCAAACCCAAGAGTACCTGTTATTTATTCGATATCATTATTTGCTAAGAGATTTAACAATGTTTTCTTATGGGATTATTTATGGCAAAACCAACATATTTCAAATGAGTTAAAAGCGGCACTTTCTCAACTAGTTTTGAGAGTTGAAAGCATTATTCGAAAAAATATGGGTACAGTTATGATCGCTATGTGGGGAAGACAGGCAGATTGCTTAAAGACTCTAGTAGAAGATTTTTCATTTGATGGTTTGAATTTTGATGATGTACCCGAATTAAAACACGAATGATCTTGTAAATTATCCCCAGTTATAGGATTCAATTCAACCAATAGAAGTTAGCACGTAGATGAGAGACGAAAAATGGACCTCTAGTGTTAGCTGAATAACGCTAATACTTTTGAACTAATAATTTCCATAAGACCTCCAGCTTGAAATTCTCGTCCTTCTGGTGGCTGTTCATTTAAAAGCTAACCTTGGATGAGATTTGACAGATTGGTGTGTCAACCCAACAAAGACTACTTCCACGAAAGGTTTAAATCTTATCTAGAAGCAAAAAAAATGAAATGTATTGAAGTCGTTGCCGCAATTATCAAAAACGATGATCAAATTTTCGCCACTCAACGCGGGTACGGTGAATTTGAAGGCGAATGGGAGTTTCCCGGCGGCAAGATGGAAGCAGGGGAGAAACCTCAAGAAGCGCTAGTTCGCGAAATTAAAGAAGAACTTGAAACTGATATCGAGGTAGGCGATCTCATTGATACCGTGGAGTATGACTACCCGAAGTTCCACTTGAAGATGCACTGCTTCATCTGTTCCATTAAGCACGGCGATCTTGTTCTCAAAGAGCATGAAGACGCCAAATGGTTAACAATCGATACGTTAGATACCGTAAGCTGGTTACCGGCGGATCTCTCTCTTATCGAAAAGCTCAAGTGTTACTTAAAGAATTGCCGGAAGCTATAACTTATTGAGAATTCATATTTTTTTACGATTTTTCAATAATGTCAGAAAGCTTTTTAGTTAAAATGGCGAACTCTAATTTCATTTTTGACGGAGTTCGCCAATGCGTACAAAGCTTTTGACCCTCTCCGCCTGTGCGGTACTTTTAACCGGATGCTCAACTTTTACACATCAACCGGAAATCAATACTGAAGGAATCGACAGCATCTACGTTTACACGGGGATGCCTAAAAACAACGTCGAGTCCGACATTTATCAAGTTTTACTTAAAAAGACCCAAAAAGGATTAGAAGAGAAGGGCTATAAGGTTCTTCACGAAACTTCTAAATCAGACAGCGCCGATGCCAAGCTCGTTGCGAGAATTGATGGTGTTCAAAATAACTACGCGGTATTGGGTACCTACACAAAGCTTCGAGTCCACTACGAATTGCACGATGCTCAAGGCGAGCTGATTTACAAAAAGACTTACTCATCGGATTCACTACCTAATTCGCAGCTTGACGATTGGCACATCGCTTTAGCGACAGACCTTGTCGCTTCAGCCTATCACAAGATCAAGCCGCCTTATGAGAAATTGGCAACCAACGTGACAGAAGGGCTTCTTGAAGATTTCCCTGACGTCAAAGTTAAAAATTAAAGCACCAATGGTAATGAGCGCCTAATCAAAAAGCTTTCGGTCACCGAATGCATACCAGGCGCTCAGTCCCCAAAGTGCCACCGCGCACAACATGAAACCAACCACCGACAGCCACTGACCATCCCCTTGGTAAAGCAGACCACAGATAAAGGGGCCAAAACCGGCCAAAACGTAACCGATTCCCTGCGCAAGACTGGAAATGACCAAAAGCTGAGAAAGACTGTTGGTCTTTTTTGCCATTAAAATCATCGCCATACTAAAAGTGATGCCTTGGGGAATACCGGCTAAAACACATCCCACAAAGGACCAGGTCCCGCCGAATAACCAAAAGACGATGCCGATAGCAAAACTTGCCGTCATAATCAGGGAGGCCGGGCGCTCACCGCCGACCGCTTTGATGAAAGCCGCCGTCAAAATACTCGCTGGCGCGCTCACGAGCAAGAAAACAGCGGAGCCCAATCCGGCCTCGGAAGCAGAAAAACCTAAAGTGCTCAAAATGGTGGGAAGCCACGCCACCGTTGTATAAATAGTGAGCGACTGCATTCCCATCACAAAAATCACGGCCCATGTCAGGGGCTTTTTCAATAGCGCCCACTGAAAAGCGCCGCCCGCCACAGTGATTCGTTTAGCGCGGGGCGCCAAAAACCACGCCACAAGCGCCAAAGCCGACATCAGCACCCAAAGCCCTAAAGGGGCCTCAAGAGAACCAAACGCATCTAAAAGCGGCACAGAAAAATAAGCGCCTATTGATCCGGAAAAACCGATAAATCCTGTGAACACTCCCATAACCAGGGCGATGTTATTCGGAAAATAATCTCTAAGTAAAACAGGCATCAACACATTGAGAACGGCAATGCCGATTCCGATGAGAGCTGTCGCCGCCAACATAACAGAATAAGAGAGAACAAGACGGCCTGCCGCGCCAATCAGAATCAGCGCCAAACAAATCAATACGGTAACGAGAAGCCCGAAACGTTTGCTCATTGCTGGCGCCGCCGCGCAAAAGAGTCCGAAACAAGCGATGGGTAGTGCGGTGAGAAATCCGTAAGCGGGGTAGCCGATATGAAGGGTTTTAATGATTTCCTCTGCAACAGCGCCCATACAGGTGATGGGTCCGCGCATGACCAGAATCGTCATCAGCAAGGCTAGAAAAACAATGATTGGCGGATAAGCCGTATTTTTTATCCCTGTCATTGGTTAAAAATCAAAAAAAGACCCCGAAAGTGTAATCCCTTCGCGGCCTCATTCACAAACGAACAGTCAGATCTGAATTAAATCTGAAATTAATAGAGCTTCGAAATCACTTCGCGGGCAAAAACGTCCTGGGCCTTGATCAGTTCGCCCAATTGTTTATCGTCCTTAAAGTCAATCCCCCGGAAGACATCCGATCGTGATCCCCAAAGCGGTGGAGGCCACCATTGCAAGAAGGTTTATCGGTGAAAAGGCATTGATGAAGCCCGCGCCCATTAAAGATAATGTCTCTAACATGTCGGACTCCTTTTAGCCGAATAAAAGCCCCGTGGGAAGGGGAACTGAAAATACGAGAACACAACCGTCACCATCATGATCATCACGACAACAGTCATCAGGTTGTATTTCATCGGTACCTTCGAAAACAAAAGCGATCCAATCAAATACAAAGCGGTCGAAACGTAATAGCCACAAAAATACAGCAGCACCAGATACAAACCGATCGCTACGAACACACCGAAAAACTGTAGGGGCAAGAACCCGTGAAAGACAATCGGATAGTCGTTTTCAACATGATGGTTTTGTCGGAAAAGAAGGAAAGTGCGGATAAGATAAAGAGTGTTGACAAAAATCTTTGAATGTCTTGTGAAGTCAACGAATTGAATTAAACGAGGGAGAGAGTGGCGGGGGCACTTGGAATCGAACCAAGATACCTCGGTTCAGAGCCGAGTACACTAACCATTGTGCTATGCCCCTAAAGGTACCTAACGAACGTTAGAGCGTGAATTTTATCAGGTTGAAACCAATTTGTCTGTACCTTCTTAAGTTTTTTTAAGAAGAAGTCTCATACGAACATGGGGAATTCCGTCTTCTAAAAATTCTTCAGACTCTGCCCTAAAACCTAATTTTTCATACAAGCCTCGTACGTAAGTCTGTGCCTCAATGACAATTTCTCCAGCTCCTAATTGTTCTTTTGCAAACGCAATTGCGTGTTCGACGATTTTTGTCCCGAGTCCCTGATGACGCTTAACAGCAATCACTCGGCCCAATGAGACTTCATGTCTGAGGACACCGGCAGGAATGACTCTTAAATAGGCCAAAATTGTTTCGCCTTCTTGAAGCCAAAGATGGTAGGAAACTTTATCTGCCTCATCGACTTCCTGATAGGCGCATTGCTGCTCGACGACAAAAACGGCTACTCGTAACCGATAAATTTTAAAGAGCTCTTCAGTAGACAGTTCAGAAAAACGCTTAACAATAAAGTTCATGGTGGCACTGAAATAAAATAGGCACGATTTATTGTAATAAGATCAAGCACCATTGCCTAGAAAGTTAGTCATTAATTAAGTTCCGTAAAAACCGATCATGCTCCATGAGCCAGAGCCTGGGCAATTGACCAACAAATGGTTGAGGTTTGCGGAACTGGCGGTAATTTTCAAGACCCCTCTGCTTTCTTTGCTTCATTATCCTTTAGGTATTCCTTCACTTCGTGTCAAATAGAGCGAAAATTTAACCGATTCTGTCTTGTACTATTGAACCTGAAGTCCTAACTTTGTTTTATTTTTATCAATGGTCTTTGCCCACCAATCAATTATCTCTGCGCTGACTTCTCCCTTTTTACTTCTGAGAACAAGGCGTTGCGCTTCAAGTCTGAAGGGTGAGTTAATCGTCACCACTGAACCACGGAAAGCGGACTGACCGATTAAAAGGAAGTTCGGCAAAATGGCCCAACCCACCCCACGGGCTGCTAAACCTAAAGCCCATAAACCACTATCGATTTCCCAATAATCCGTGTTAACCACAGCAGGACTGGGGAATTGCGGATCACGCGCATGAACAACTATCTGACGATAACGTCTCAAATCATCCACTGTTGGTCTGTCAATGGCCGCAAGCGGATGATTCTTTGCCACGACAATCGATAACGGGGAGTGGCCCAAAATATATTCATCACTTTCAAGCGACGGGTCTGATGAGAAAACCAAAGCTAAATTCATGGCCGTTTTCGTAAAAAACCACTTAGCCTCCGAACCCGAAATATTTTCGATCTGCAAACGAACCGATGGGAATGATTTAGCAAAAAGCCGCAACAAATCAATCATCACCGGTGCTTCAAGCACCAGATCAATACCCATATAAATTGAGGGGGTTTGAGTGTCGTTGAGCGTAAGGGCTCGATTTTGCAGGCGATCGGCTTCCACTAAAACACGTTTGGCTCCGACCAAAAGCTCTCGGCCCTGAGCGGTAAGCACCGGTTTTGGGGTTCGATCAAAAAGTTTATAGCCAAGCTCGGCTTCAAAACCGGCAATGTGCATGGACACCACGGATTGTGCTCGTTTCAGATTTCTAGCGGCCGCCGAAAAAGAACCCGTTTCCGCCACCGCCACAAAAGATCGAATTTCATCAATTCTAAGTCCCATCTGCTCACCTCTATCATGATATTGATAGATTCTAACTCGTTATTACGGTTTTTTGATGAAATAATGCTAAGCGTCTAGATTAATCAATGAGTTATTTATGGCTTTACATTCTCTAAAACATAAACCGGATAGTGCAGTCAGCACTTCTGAACACGACTTATCAGTACTTCATACCCAGTCCGACTTACCTTTCAGTGAGAAAACCAATGCGGCAAACCGTACAAGAGCCGTCTCAAAGTTTGAACTTTGGGCTGCCCGTATCGGCTTTTTCACCGGAGGTTTCACTGTTGCATCATGGGCGCCATTGATTCCATTTGTGCAATCTAAGCTCGCGCTTGAAGCCTACGTATTGGGTTTGCTTTTACTGGGGTTGGGCGTGGGGTCCTTTGTCGGCATGCCCCTGGCCGGCACTCTCACTCAAAGACTGGGCGCTAGAAATGCGATTGCCTTATCTGGTCTTGCCTCCTGCCTGCTTTTAGTGCTCTTGGCGTTGATGCCCGGTTTTTACTTTGAATGCTTCGCTTTACTGGCTTATGGCGTTGCGCTAGGTTGCCTTGAAGTAAGCGTCAACATTTATGGCACCTATCTTGAAAATCGCCAAAAAAGCCGTCTCATGAGTGGGCTGCATGCCGCTTACTCCATCGGTGAAGTCGCCTCGGCTGCCGCTCTGACTGCTTTATTTGTCTCGGGTTTTGCCCCGATAACCGCCGTTGGGTTCTTGATGATTGTCTTAGCTTTGGTGTTAATCGCCATTTTGCGAAAAATTGAAAACACTAAACTTGAAGCGCCTAAAAAAGAAAAGACCGGCAAAATTTGTTTTAGTCTGATGGGTCCCATCGGTGTTTTGGCTGTTATTTGCGGCGTTATCTTTTTAGCTGAAGGCGCGATGCTGGACTGGAGTGCGATTTATCTTCGAGACAATGCCGGGGTACCACAAGAAGCTAGTGCTTTCGGTTACACGCTCTTTGTCATCGCAATGGCTATTTCTCGCTTAACCGGTGACCGATTAACGACAAAGTTGGGCCCTCAAGCCGTTTTAACGATTGGCACGCTTTTGATTTTAGTAACGCTTTTGGCACTTGTTTTTATACCTCATCCGATCGCTGCGTTTGCCTCACTCTTTGTGATGGGTTTGGGTATTGCCAACTTGGCGCCGATTCTGATTTCGGCTGCCTCCAGAACCAACTCAATGGATAGTGTCAAAGCCATTACCGCTGTTACCACAGTGGGCTATGGTGGCTTATTAGCCGGACCGGCATTGATTGGAGCGATTTCATCGGCCGTTTCATTACAGGGTGCTTTCTTATTTATCTGCGCACTGCTTACGATGGGACTGGTGATGATTAAACGGCATCAAAGTGTTTTCAACTAATTCGTATTAATAGGGGAAAAAGCCGGGCAAAAACTGCTCGGCTTTTTTGCCGCTGTTAAAGAGCACCAAAAATATTAAATATAGAGAATTCCTCAAAGATGAGCCATATTCAGGCAATCATTCTCAAAGAGCTTTTGCAAAAATAAAACAAAGAAAATTTGTTCAAAAGGGAGTGATCAATGAAAAAAATCCTGCTGCCCTTTGTTTTGAGCACTTTATTGATGGGAGAAACTGTTATGGCTCAAACTATAGAAATGGTCATTGGTGAACGAGCTTTTGCCGTTGATCTTCTCAAACATGACGCGGCTCGGGCCTTTGCTGACAGGCTGCCGATGACGCTAACATTTGAAAACTTTGGTTCAACCGAACGCATCGCTTATTTAAAACAACCTTTAACGATCGGCTCCGCACCGACATCTGCCGATCCGAAGGTCGGTGACCTAGCCTATTACATTCCTTGGGGAAACATTTGTGTCTTTGTTAAGGATTTCAGACATTCAGAAGATTTAGTCCCAATGGGAAAAATGTCATTTGAAGCCACTAAAGCGCTCAAAGAAAGCGGGAATCAACCTGTCACTTTCAGACCAGTTGAAAAGAAACAATAGTGGGGAATGAGTGATGAAAAGACGAGAATTTCTTAAAACATCAGCAATGACACTTGGGGCTTTGGCCACTCCCGGAGCGACTCTGGCCGCCGATAACGTTCTAACTTCACGTTTAACTCATCGGGTGAGTGATGCTACCGCTCCGGAAGTTTTCTTTATTCCGCAGGTCAACTCAGAGGCGCTGATTCGTGTCTATAGTGCATTAAAACAAGCACTTAAAGGACGCGTTGGCATCAAAATGACTTTTGAGACTCCTGGTGGACCGCATTTAGATCCGCAATTAGTAAAGGCTTTAGCCGATCACACAAAAGCCACTTTAATTGACAATAATTGCTATCCGCCGAGAGACACAGCGACCAAACATCTGGAAGTTGCTCGTGGCAACGGTTTTGACGAAACCATCGCCCCCATTGATATTTTGGATGCTGACGGATACATGGATCTTCCGGTATCAAAAGGCTACCACTTGAAATTTGCCAGAACCGGCAGTCATTTTGCCAATTACGATACGTTGATTTCAATGGTTCGCTTTAAAGCCCATTTTTTAGATTTCTATGGTGGCACCCTTAAAAATTTGTCCATTTGCATGGGAACAGGCGTGGAAGGAAAATGCCTTATCCACTCAGCCGGTGAAGTGATGGATCATTTTTCATCGCGCGATGATCAAACGACCTGCGAAGCGATGTCAGATGCAGTTAAAGCCGCCATGCAAGCTAAGCAGGGGGGATGGGCATTCGTTAACGTTATGGATGCTTTTGAACCGACCGATGGTTGCGAGCATGCTACCAATCTTGGCAATATCGGCATTTTGGCGAGCCTTGATCCTGTTGCCGTTGATCAGGCCGCCATCGATTTAACTTTTGGTGCCGCACCGAATGAGACGGTCAGACAAATCTGGGAAAAACGACACTCCACCATGTTGACGGCCATTGCCGAAAATAACAGCGTCGGTTACACGCACTACCGGTTCACCGAAATTAAATAATTCGTTAGCTTTGCGCTATTCACTTTTTGGTTCAGGCAACAGGAACGAAGAGATGGCGCAAAGCGCACCGATTACAACGAGCATCACCATAACGGTGGTAATGCCGTATGCGTCAGCCACCATTCCTAAAATCGGTGTAAAAATCCCACCTAAACTTGCTGACAATCCCATGGTTACGCCCGAAGCCAATCCAACGTTTTTGGCTAAATAAGATTGTCCCAAAACCACAAAAGCCGCATAGGTTCCATTCAACGTGAAGCTGATCAGAATAAGAATCGGGTATATCCACCATACTGAGGGAACTACCAACACTAGTGCAAAGGCGGGGGCCATCAATAAATAACCCAACTTGCAAGCACGAATCAATCCCACTTTATCGGTTAACCAACCGCCCAACACGGTCATAACCGCACCGCTTAAACAAAGGAAGGACAATAAAGTCCCCGATAAAGCTTCTGATATACCAAAGCGGTAGATACAGTAAAGGGGAAGGAAGGCCAAAACGCTTGTCTGCGCGATGCTTCTAAATAAAATGACAAAGCTCAAACGCATAAATCCATGCCAATCGTTCGTACTGCCAGTCGATACTTTCTTTTTATTTGCCGGGATTTTTTGGTTCTCAGCGCGTACAGAAGCAACCATTTTTGGGACAGCCCAAATCATTAACGCAGACATCAAAAGTCCAAAAACCAAAAACAATACAGTCCCTGAAGTGCCCCATACGCTCAGAGCTGCAGCCGCAATCATTGGAGCAACGCCAAAACCGAGGTTGCCGCCAACCGAGAAAATACCGATTCCGGTGGCTTTATTACCTGAAGAAATACGATTAACAGTCCGCGCCGCGACAGGGTGAAAGATCGAGCTTCCCACTCCCATCAGTGTAATGGCGATAAAAACAAACCAATAATTAGAAAAAAGGCCGGAAATCCCCAAACCGATACCGCTCATTGCGATACCCAACGCCATAAACCATTGTTTTGAACTCTTGTCCGCCCAATAACCAAAAACCGGCTGAACAATTGAAGACAAACAGGATGAAGCAAACATAAGGCCTGCCACTTCTGTGTAGCTTAACCCGTTGTATAAAACTAAGAAGGGGAGAATAGCGGGGAGGGCACCAGGTGCCAAATCCACACATAAATGACCGAGAGAGAGTAAATAAACGAAAAATTTCTGCACGGCAAAGCCCACTGCGATGAACCGGTGACGGGGATTAGCATAACAGATTGATCGTTAGGAAAATGGGTTATTTAATTTACTTTTGAAATAATTTTAATGCAATCCCTAATTTTTATTTGCTTTTCAAGATCGTATTATGATACAATGCAAAATATAGAATGGATAGATGTTTTTTTTTGTATTTCAAGTTTAAAAGATCTGGCATTGAAAATTATGTTGAATAATAAGTTATCCCAATCACTTTTAGTGTCAGTTAGTCTATTAATATTGTTCTCGAGTTCGCTTCAAGCTCAGCCGATTACAAAAGATATGCTTGAAGAACAGCATAAAAGAATTCAAAAAGCGTCATCGGTAACGCCAATTACATCGGTTTTAGAAATTTTGAATCAAAGACTGTATAAGCCTTCTGAACTCAAGGAGCTGTTAGCGCTGATTCAATCTTTTCCAAGACCTGGAATCGGACAGGCGCAGATGGCCGAACAGCTCAATGCCTACGGGATCAATACCTTTAACCAGAAAGACTACAGTCTTGCCGTTAAACTCTTTCAACGCGCCGCAAAGGCCAATCCTGCAGAAACATCAATATGGTGCAATCTGGCTGCAAGCAGTCTGGAAACAAAGGACTATGCGACAGCACAGTCCTCAGCTCTTCAGGCTCTGATATTGCATCCGTACAAAAGAGACATCTGGAAATTAGTTCAACAAGCTTGCGCACAAAACAATAATGATACGTGCAGACAAAACGCAGAAATCGTTTTGAAAGCAATGACTCCTTCGGAATAACTCAGAGGAACTGAGCACCGATTATGCCTGCCAGCATAAGCGGAATGTTGTAGGCAATAAAGGTCGGAACACAAGTATCCCAAATATGATCATGCTGGCCATCTGCGTTTAACCCGCTCGTTGGTCCAAGCGTCGTATCCGAAGCCGGAGACCCAGCATCGCCCAAGGCTCCAGCCGCTGACATTAGAAGAATGGTCGCGGGCAGTGAAAAACCAACAGCCTCACACAAAGGCACGTAAATTACAGCCAAAATAGGAACAGTGCCGAAGGAAGTTCCGATCCCCATGGTGACAATTAAACCGATCAAAACGATGATCGTGGCAGCCATAACCTTATTGGTGTGCAAATAAGGGACGACACTTTCAATTAATTGTCCGACAGCACCGGTTTCTTTGAGAATCGCCGCATACCCGCCGGCAATCAGCATGACAAAGGCAATAAATCCCATCATGGAAATACCGTGGGCAATATGCTGATCCAATTCCGAAAAACTAAAAGCCCTGCCCAAAATCATGACAATCAGTCCAAATAAGGCGGCTAAAGGTAAAGATTGCCAAATAAGCTGAACTGCCACCGCCAAAACAATAGCGATAAGTGCTGCCCAGTGCTTTTGTTCAAGCTTTGCAACAACCTCAGTCTTTACCTCAAGTGCAGCATCAAAGTCTTTATATTTCCTTGGCTTTCGATAAAAGCCGAAAATCATGACCAAAAGACCAATAAACATTGATAGGCCAAGAATCCAATTGACAGAAGCCACATCTGAAACCGTGGTTGTCATACCGCTTCGCGTCATGCTGTCAGCAACAATGCCTTGGAAAATAAGACCGAAACCAATCGGTAAGGTAATATAAGGAGCTTCCAGACCAAAACTTAATGCGCAAGCAGCGGCACGTCGATCCAACTGCATTTTGTTCATCAAAGTCAAAAGAGGCGGAATAAGAAGCGGAATGAAAGCGATATGAACAGGTACCACGTTTTGGGACAAACAGGCAATAAATGCGAGAACCAAACAGAAAACCATCCTGCGTGATCCTAAATGCTTAGATAGCCACGCAACCAACATCTGCATCAGTCCGGTATCAGCGATAGCAACGGCGAATGTGCCTAATAATATATAGGATAAGGCTGTTGTGGCGTTAGCGGAAAAACCGTCAGCCAACAAAGTCATCGTTTGACCGATTTCAAGGTGACCGGAGATACCGGCTGTAATAGCTGCGAATATTAAAGCTAAAAGTACATTGACTTTAACCAAACACAATACGCAAAGCACCAACACTGAAAGAATAATCGGATTCAAAATCAAATCCATCTGACACCTCAAAATTTTTAACTGGTTCGACTTATACTACGCCTAACTAAATAACAAAAGGAAAATTCGTTTACAGTAGAGTGCGTAAGACAATCGTCTTAACTTTAAAAATTCCGCCTTGATTCCTCTTAATACAACGCAACATAATAATAGTTATGTTGAATTATCCAAAGATTTGGATAATATTACTCGATCTCAAAATAAATGATCTCTCATCAGACGTTTACCCCGATTTTGCCCTGAACGTTTCTCTAAAGATCATCACTCTTTTAGGTTTAATTAAAAAAGATTATCCAAAGTTTTTTAATTAATGATTGTTTATAAACAATGAGTTAAAGAAAAAACTTTGGATAACAACTTGCTTTGGATAAGTTGAATTACCAAAAATGTTATTACGCTTTACATATATCCATGATGACTCTCTGCCTGATTGTAATCTGACCAGATTACAATGTTTACAAACTCTAAGTCAGGAACAATCATGAAAATTCTAATCACCGGTTTTGAGCCATTTGGCGGAGAAAAAATCAATCCCGCTTGGGAAGCTGTAAATTCCCTTCCTAGCAAAATTGATGATATTGACATTTTTAAATTGCAATTACCCACCGTCTTTAGAGCTTCAGGTTTAAAACTTTTTGAGGCTATTGATCTTTTAAAACCGGACGTCGTTATATGCGTTGGTCAAGCCGGCGGTCGCTTTGATTTTTGCGTAGAACGCATCGCCATTAACATTGACGACGGAAGAATTCCTGACAACAATGGCCTTCAACCAATTGACGAGACCATCTTTAAAGATGGTGAAAACGCCTATTTTTCAACACTTCCTATCAAGGCGATAGTAGAAGAAGTTAAAAAAGCAGGAATCCCCGCCTCTGTGTCCAACACGGCTGGCACCTATGTCTGCAACCATATTATGTATTCGCTTCTGTACTACATCAGCAAAAACAAACTCAATATTCGAGGCGGATTTATCCATGTTCCGTATATCGCGCAGCAAGTCATCGGCAAGAAAAATACTCCGTTTATGGAATTATCCTCCCTCACTAAAGCTTTAGAGATTAGCATACGGGCCACACGTGACCATTGTGTTGACATAAAAGTTAGTGGCGGCAAAGAATGCTAGTTAATAAGATCAGTGCCTGATTCTTGGTCAGGCACTTCAGTATAAAGGCAGGCTAACTTACTCGAATTTGAAAACTGGATGCTTCTGTTGAAAAATTAAATCTCAAAATTCTGTAAATTTTGATCGCAGTCAAATCTTCAATTTGTCGACAGGATAAAGCCTTTCATCAAAAATCATTAGTTTTCTACTTTGACCTTCTACCACAAAGTCCCTATACCGATAATCACTGTTATGTATTCGGTGAGCTGCTAAATACGATTGTTATTTAATAAAAGTTGATCTGTTCAAAATTTTCAGCTTATTTTGTCGGCCAATCAAGCCTTTTATTCAAATATATATTAAAAAAACTCGTCTATTTTCAATTAGTTAGTTATTTTTTGTTGGAAAAACTTTTTTGTAAACTGCTTCGCATTGTGTTTGAACAATCTCCCGTGAAAGGATTTTTAAAATGAAAAAAACTCTTGCAAGCCTCATTTTTGCAACCATTGTTGCCGGCAGCACTGCCGCGCAGGCCGCTACCATCCTCGTTGGCACCGATGCGGGCTTAGCCCCTTTTGAATTCAAAGATCAAAAAAGTGAAGAAATCGTCGGGTTTGACATGGACATCATTAAAGCAGTTGCCAAAGCTGTCGGTGATGAAGCAAAAATTCAAAATATGCAGTTTGCCGGCATCATCCCCGCTCTTCAAACCAATATGATTGACGTAGCTGTAGCCGCAATCACGATTACAGAAGAGCGGAAAAAACAGGTGCTTTTCTCTGATCCTTACTACGATGTTGGTCTGGCAATGGTCATTAAGGCGGCAAACAAAGACAAGTACTCAGAGCTTAAAGACATCGAAGGTAAAGCCATTTGTGCTCAGATAGGTTCCACTGGCTCTCTTTTGGCACAATCGGTTAAAGGAGCTAAAGTGATGAATTTTGACCAAGTGGCCGAAGCATTGATGGAACTGAAAATGGGTGGCTGTGAGGCTGCGCTTTTAGGGGATACGACGGCTCGCCATTATCAAAGTCAGCACCATGACAAGGATCTGTTGATTGTGCCTCACCTCTACAATCCTAAACAGGTTGGTTTTGCGGTCTCCAAAAATAATCAGGCGCTCGTCGAAAAACTCAACAAAGGTCTGGCAGCTATTAAAGCAAGTGGCGAGTATGACAAAATTTACGAAAAGTGGTTAGGCAAAAAAACTCACTAACTCATTACATCCGAACCCAAGACAATCCATCATTCAAGAGGTTTGTCTTGGGTATTTTCATTTCTTTTCAATGTAATAAAGACGATGAATCACAAGATTGTCAAAATTAAATTTTATACTTCTGAGATTTTTACTAAAGTCTAAAATATTTTTTTTTGACAATTGTCACTATTGATCTTAGCTAAAATTTGTTGAGAGTTTTAAAACTACGACTGATTCGGTTGACAAGCTTTTTAGTATTGCCTGATTTTCGTTTCGAACCGGACTTAATTTGCTCACAGCCCCCGTACGACAAGGTTAATTCCCATAAGAACCATCGTAACTGAGAGAATGATCACAAGGAGTCTCGGTTTGCTCTTCTTTGCAATACGGGCGCCGATCTGAGCACCGATCACACAGCCGCAACCAATACAAATGGCCGGAACCCAAATAATGTGATTCAAGGAAGCATGGCTAATTGTGCCCACCAGAGAGCTGACCATCAAAATGAAGGTTGAAGACGCGGTGGCGATTTGAGCCGGGAAACCCAAAATAAAAACCATCATTGGGACATCGATAATACCGCCGCCAATGCCAAAAATAGTCGAGATAAACCCAACACCAAAGGTCAGAACTACACCAAGCCAAAGGTTAAACGGGGCCGTTGCCGGATCGAAGTCTTCAGGACGCGCAGTGGCTCGTTTGGAATTGGATTTCCAATACATGAAGCAACCTAAAACGACAAGCAGGCAACCAAAAGCGATGGAAAAACTCGCGCCAGTGAAATATTTGGAGACGAAACTGCCACAAAAAGCACCGGGAATGGTACTAAGCGCAAACGGTATCGCCGCTCGGAACATAATGCGCTTTTGTTTCATATAGGCATAAGCTCCAGAGACAGCGTTGCAAGCTACGGCAAAAAGGCTGGTACCGATAATTTGCTGAACTGTACTGAACGTCATGGAACCATCGGGAGCGTACATCGTATACATGAAAAGCGGCACAAGAATCAGGCCGCCACCAAGTCCGATAAGTGTCCCAAATGTACCGACACAAACACCAACCACCAAAAAGAACAAAAATTCCATGATCAAAAAAGCAATTAAAGAGGTACCTTCCCTTGGTTATATACTTTTCTATATGGCTTATCAACAAGTATTTTTTCTTAGAAGAAGCTTTTAACCAACACGAAGAACGTCGGAAAACCGAGTGGTATAGGAAGGACTTTTCATTTCGCGCTTCATTTTCCAATCTTCCGAATCGCGTTTAACAGCTGAAAAGCAAATCGTGCCGTTTCCGTATTTATTGTTTATTTGGTCCAGTGTTTCCGATAAACGCTCGTGTTTTTCTCTTACGAGGCCAAATAAATCTTCAGTCGTTTCCCCTTTACGCCGAATATTTTCCAAAATAACGCCGGCTTTTTTATAGGCAACTCCTTTCACGTAATGTTTATCCAGAAGTTTTACGGCGCTCTCTAATATGGTTGGTGTGTCGTTTACGTACATCGCCAAATCAACAGCGTCCATGGTGGCGTACACAGGCTTTCCCGTCTTAAAGCGGTTTGAATAAAGAAAAATACCGACGCGGGAGGTCATCAGATGCTCTTGCCGCAAGACTCGCGCGGCCTCTTCGGCATGCATGGTGATTGCACTTAAAAGATCGTTTTGATCGAACACGTCCTTGGAAAAGCTTCGGCTGCGAAGAATTCTTTTTCTTGTTGGAGGTGTGGGTTCAAACTCAATTGCCTCAATCCCCCGAAGTTCACGGGCTGTTTGAATCACATTAATAGGGAAACACTGCTTTAATAAACTTTCAGAAGCTTGGGCTAAATCCAGAGGCGTTTGAATCCCGAGTTTCTTTAAACGCATAGCCAATTGGGAGCCGATTCCCCAAATTTCCTCAACTCCTTGATAAGCCAATGCTTTTTCTTGTCTTGAGAAAGAAAGGTCATTCCAATTTAAAACACCATGAAGAGCCGGGATTTTCTTAGCTAAATGATTGCAGTATTTGGCTAGTGTTTTGGTGGGAGCAATGCCGACACAAGCCGGAATGCCAATCCATTGTCCAATACGTTTCCGAATGGAAAACCCTAATGTTGTTAAGTCATCTAATCCTGAGAGATCCGCAAAGCACTCATCAATGGAGTAAACCTCAATGGCAGGCACCAAACCGGCAATGATATTCATCATGCGGGAAGACATATCGCCGTAGAGCTCGTAGTTGCTTGAAAAGACCGCAACCTGATGTCGGCGAATAATATCTTTAACCTGATAAAACGGTACACCTCTTTTTAGTCCCAGTGCTTTAGCTTCTGCCGTCAGCGTGACAATACAGCCATCGTTGTTACTTAAAACAACCACCGGACGGTGACGTAAATCGGGTCTGAAAACGCGTTCACACGAGGCATAAAAAGAATTTCCATCAATCAGAGCGTACATAGGTACCCTCAGCTAAGCGGCGACTTTCCTGGAAACAGATTTGATCACGAAATTGACAACCCCGAATAACTGCCACTCCTGACCTTCCTGCGGATAAATATCCGGGTATTGACCGCTTGAATTCTCCGCTTTCAAATAAAAGCCCGCTGGTGTGCGCACAAATCGCTTGACGGTATAGTCGTTATCAATCTGCATGACAACGATGTCTCCATTTTTAGGATTGCGGGAGCGATCCACAACAATTAAATCATCTTCCGAAAGCCCGGCATCAATCATCGATTGACCGGAGACTCTTAAAACAAAGGTGGCCGCATCGTTATCAACTAACAGTTCATTAAAGTCAATCGTTTCCTTGTAACTTTCCGCCGGCGACGGAAAGCCTGCCTGCACAGAATATTCAAAGAAAGGCACTGAAATTTTTGAGTGCGGATGAACGGCCTTTATACCGACAGATGAATTCTTTGTAATGCTGTCAGAGGTTGTCAAAGTCTGTCGAAGCCACTTTCCGCCCCCTTTTTGCTGAAACACCCTTTTCTGATCTGCAGTCACGCGAGCAATAATGGTTGCCTCCAAGGCTGCATCTCCTTCCGGTTTACGACCGGCGTTAACTCTTTTACCGCCACGCTGTTTTTTTAACATATCCGTTCCTTGTTTTTTATTGAAATTGTAATACGCAATCAATAAAAGTCAATTTACTTCTTGAATGGACTCAATCAGATCTAGCAAAGTTGGGCAGTAAAAAACTGAAAATATCCGCAAACCCGAAATGAAGCAAATTAGGCGTTTAAAATTTTTTATTCCAATTCCCCTATCCGGGTCAAAAATTGGTGAACTTCCAAGGCGGTACGAATATTGAGTTTATGACAGGCGTTGCCGCGATGAATTTTGACCGTATGCTCTTGAATTTGTAGCTGATCAGCTATGACTTTATTGGATAAATTCTGAGCCACCAGTTTCAAAATCATGCGTTCACGATTTGTCAGCGCCTCATATTGCGCATGCAGCATCTGCGTCTCGTACTGCTTTCGTCTGGCCTGAAGATTTTCCTCAACTAATCGCGCGGCGGTTTCGCGCAATTTTTCTGGTTCAACGGGTTTTTCGTAAAAGTCTTTCGCTCCCCGCTTCAAGGTGTCAACCGCCAAACCAATGTTGCCATGCGCCGATAGAAAAATAATCGGAAGATCTATTTCTCGCTTGTTAATTTCCTGCTGTAGCTCAGGCCCACTCATCCCCGGCATTCGCACATCCAAAATAATGCAGCCGGGATATCGCAGATCATCTTTTTCCAAAAACTCTTCGGCCGTCGCATAGCAAGCCGTCTCCAATCCCACGACTCTCAACGTAAAGGCTTCAGAATTTCGAACCGTTTCCTCATCATCGATGATTCGGACAATGGGACGATAAAGATCAGGATTCACAAGAGCTTTCATTGTTTTTTCTATTGCAGTTATCAAAGCTAAGTTTAACCATTAAACCGTGAGGATTAAACGCTTCAAATTGAAGACGAGTGGTATGCCGTTCGGCAATCACTCGACAAATGGACAGCCCCAACCCCAGTCCTTCTATTTTTTCACTGTAAACCGGGCGGGATAATTGTTTAATTTTTTCGGAATCAATGGACGGCCCGTTGTCGCGTACATAAAGCTCCCACTTAGTCCCGTCTTCACTTGAACGAACTCCGACTTCCACATAGGCCACTTCCTCTTTAAGCGAAGCCACGGCCTGCAGCCCATTGCGAGTCAAATTAACAATAACCAGTTCGATTTCAAAGGGATCGCATGAAACAATTGCCCGCTCCGGCAAACGTGTAGCAAGCACCACACCGGCCGTGTCTTCCGTTGCCTTAACGGTACGCATGGCTTTTTTAACCAAGGTAACAAGATCTGTTTCTGCATGCACGGAATCCTTTCGCTTCGCATAGGAGCGCACGCGTTCAACAATGTCTGAAATACGCTGGGCTTGCCGGGAGATTTCACGAGTCGCCTCGTCAATCACCGAGTCATTTTTACCTTTTAGATATAAAGACAGGCCATTTGAATAGTTAATAAGAGAGGTTACCGGCTGTCTAGCCTCATGGGCAATAATGCTGGAAAGTTCTGAGACAATCCCAGCTTTTTCAAGCTGCATCAGTCTCTCGCGATCTTTTCTGGCCGCGTGCTCCAGTTGTTTATTTTGCTCTAACGTCTCTTCCAGATCACGCGTGCGGCTTTGGACCATTTTGCTTACAGCAAAACCAAAAAGAATACTGCCTAACAATAAGATAACCCCAAGGTAAACGGCGTAACGATACCGCCATATCGCCAACTGATTTTGGACCACTTCAGGGGTCAAGGGCGTTGAAACAAAACGCCGAATAACATGGATGACATCTCGAAAATCATTGGCAACAACCCACTTGTAACCCTTTGCCGTCGAAGGCATTGAGAGCAAAATTTCCGCCACCTTACTGTTGATTTGTGCGGGTACGTGGGGATTAGCTGCAAACACCAAATCCGGATAAAGCGGAGTAGAACTCATGCAGCCGATACCGCGATCACGGGTCAAGCCAACCGGCTTCAAACTGTCTTTTGCAATCAGATTATGCTCATACAGATATTCGAGTTCGCATGTCTTCATAATGCCGGCATCGGCCTTGTTCTCGAGAACTTTCCTGGCGACTTCAAGACTGCCTTGGTGAACCGTGGTTACATCAAAAAATTGATCCGGCCGCTCCGTTGCGCGTCGAAGTTCATTGAGTACCACCTGCATACCGAAAAAAGACTCCCGGCCTTCGCTAGCTACAAGTTTGTTACGTAAATCTGTCAGTTTGTTAAGCCTTTTATCATCCGATTTCGCCACCACCAGAGCGCCTGCTGCATGCTGTGGATTGGAGACGCCCGGATTTTGATTACCGGCCAAATAGATCGCTCCACTTGAGTCCTGCATATAAGCAAAAGTGCCGCTCGGCGCCACATAAAAGTCCACTTCTTTATTAACCGCCGAAAGGTAAATATCGTGTTCAGTTATCGTTGTTGCCTCAAAACGATATTGAGGTAATTTTTTCTGCAGCGCTTTAAAAGTATCTTCCAATAAACCGGATTTAATATCAGACACTTCTGATAACAAAACTCCAATAACAAGTGTTTCGCGTTCCTTAGGTTCTTCTATTGGCGGTAAATATAACTTCTTTTCTGCTGCCTGCGTCCAAGTGCTGCCCAAAGTTAAACAAAGGGCACCGGTCAATAACGATTGGCAGAGAAAATTTTTGATTTTTTTCATACTGAGCTTAACTTTCTTTTCTCCAGATAAATCTTAATCGACTTCTTAGAATTGCTTTGATTTATTAGGGAAATCCCAAATTTTGTCAATAAAAACTAAGCATTTTTACCTAGATTAGACATTTTTCAAATAATACGACTTGTACCAAGGTTCAAAGACAGCTCAATCACCAACCAAGGATAATCAAAATAACGATGCAATATCCCCTATTTGGGGGTTATTGATTGCTTTTTCCTATCCATTGTGTGAGTGATGGATTTAAGAAGCAAATCGTATTTCTAAGGCACGGTCGAATTGAATCATTCGACTGATACTGAAATCCTCAAGTAGGAGAAAAATATGACTGACATGATCCCTTGGCTAGGCGTCATCGTATTGGTATTGACGGGCTGGGCAATTGTGAAGAAGTATCAGGTCAATATGGTGCTCTTTATCGGTGGTCTTTTGTTAAACGTTCTAGCTCTGTTTGGCGGGTTGGATGCTCTGATGGCAAAAGGCAGTACCGGTTTTATCGGTTTTGACCTGTTTGAGCTTTTGAAGTCAATCAGCACCTCTCAAGTCGCTGGTGTCGGCTTCATTATTTTGATTTCCGGCGGTTTTGCAAGCTACATGCAAGCAATCGGAGCTTCTGACCGTTTCGTAACGGTCTGTGCCAAACCGCTTTCTTTTATTAAGAATCCGTATCTGATTTTGGCGGCGGTCTTTATCTTCGGTCACTGCTTATCGCTCGTGATCACCTCGGCGGCCGGCCTTGCCATGTTGATGGTCGTTACGGTTTATCCCTTGATCATCCGTGTGGGCTGCTCTCCGCTTGCGGCCGCGGCCGTTGTGGCTAGCGTTCTGGCCATCGGTTACGCTCCGGCTTCCGGTACCGCCAACCTTGCCGCACAGCTTGTTCACCTTGAACCGATCGAATACTTGGTTCGCTACCAATTGCCGATGGCCGTGCCCACCATTATCGCTATGGCTATCGCTCACGTGGTTGTGCAGTACTACTTTGACAAAAAGGAAGGTACGGGTGAAGTTGCTGACTTAACAGAACTTGAAAGCAAGCGCAAAACGCTCGAAAAAACGCCTGCCTTCTATGCGATTTTCCCGATCATGCCGATCGTTTTCCTCTTGATTTTCAACAAGATGGTTTATAAGAGCGTGACTCTGAGCGTTCCGACGGCCATGTTTATCTGCTGGTTTATCGCTTTCATCTTTGACCTTCTCATGCGCCGCAATGTCAAGGAATCCTTTGACCTTTCCTTTGCTATGTTCAAGGGAATGGGCAATATCTTGACAAGCACCGTCGGTTTGATCTTTGTTGCAGCCTTCTTTGCCAAGGGTCTTCAAAACGTCGGTATCGTCGATCTGTTGATTGACTCGGCTCAAGGAATCGGTTTGAACAGCACCGGTATGGGCGTCGTGTTGTCCGCCATTATCGGTTTGGTGACCGTGTTGACGGGTTCGGGCGTTGCCGCTTTCACTAGCCTGGCACACATCGTCCCGGATGTCGCTCAAGCCATGGGCGTGGATGGCATCTCGATGATGGTCATGATGCATACCGCTGCTGAAATGCTGCGTGCCATGTCTCCTGTTGCCGGCGTCATCATTATTGTGGCCGGTTTTGCGAAGGTTAATCCCCTGACTATGGTCAAGCGTACCGCCATTCCGTGCTTAGTCGGCTACGTCGTCATGCTCACTTTTGTGGGACTTTTCTTCTAACTCTAAACACTTCGAGGGGCAGAACAACACTGCCCCTTCTTAATAAAGGATGTCGAAATGAGTATTGAACTGACCGGAAAAGTGATGGGAAGTGTTCGAACCCATACAGAAGAGACTTTGAAAAAAGTCTTTGACAAAGCCTACACAGTGATTCAGTTATCCGAAGGTGAACTTTACGAGGGAGAATTAGATCAGTTAAAAGGCGAAATACCCAAGCGACCGATCGTTCTTTTTATGCACGGCAGCTCCGGCATTAATCCGGCTATCCGCACCTTTGCCAGACATTTAGCTCAAAAGGGCTTTGCTTTCTTGGCACCCGACTCCATGCAGACTCAAGACAGAATCACCTATTCTTCACCGGTTGCACAAACTGTGTACGAAGAAATCCATGCCATGCGTTACGCAGAACTTCGTTATGCGGTCCAAAGATTGGAAACTCTGTCTTTCTTTAACGGCAACTACGTTATTGCCGGCACCAGTGAAGGAGCCGTAAGCGTTGCTCGGTTTAACAATGAGTCACCTCAAAAAGAATCGGCTCGGATGATTTTCTCCTGGAGCTGCGAGAACAACTACCATGTTCTCGAGCACAAAACCCATATTCCTGAAGACTGCGCTGTGCTCAACATGATGAGCGCCGAAGACCCCTATTTCAGCCAAAAAAATTCGTATCTGGATAATCCAGAAGCATTGGGACACGCCGGCATGGTATTAAAAGATCACCCGGATGCAACGATTGTTTTATTATCCAAAGCACCGCACACTTTATTTAATTTACCGCAAGCCACTTCTGTCATTGATGCGTTTTTAGAACGTGTCGTGGTCTAAAAAAACGAGGGGAGGCTTAACACCTCCCCAATTTTTTATTGATCGTCCGATAATCAGAAAACTTTACCGCTTAATCCAGTGAATTTGCGATCATTCTCCTCGTTTTTCTACTCTTTAACCTTTGGGGGAGCTTTTACGCGCTCTTGGGCAACATCGCCTCGATAAATACAAATAGCCGAATTTGAAGTGTTAAAAGCGACCGCGTAATGAAAGTCGCAGAAGTAGGCCGGGTATTTAGTTGCAATTGTGTCGCCTGCCTTGCACACATTCAAAAACTCTTCGACCAAAGTGTTATGGTCGACTCCAAGGCAAGCCTGACCGGTAACCGAAACCTGTGCGACAGCACAAAGCGGCAGCAATGCGGATGCCAAAGCAAAAAATAAGATCCATTGCTTCATTTTTCGACCCGCTGAAAAATACTGGTGAAAAATGCGACTTCCTCTTGTGTCCGTACGAACACCGACCCAAAAAGCAAACAAATTACTTTTTCTCAAGGTCTCTTTTTAAAAGTTCGCGCAACAAAGCATTCTCTTTTTTCAATTGAGTAATTTCATCGCGCAAGGCTTCCGTTTCACTAATCTTGGAATGTCCGGAATTTGGTGCCTGAGGCTCAGTTTGTTTGTCTCTTTTCAAAAAACACCAGACTCCAAGCCCCAAAAGAATCAACAAAACCAGATTAGGAACTCCAGGGAAAAGCGGAGCACCTAAAAAATGCGGTCCAAAAACATGATGCATCATAGTCGTTGCTCCTATGGAGAATTATTTTGCTTTAATTCCAAGATACAACGGCACGACAAAATGCGCAAAAAGAAAACCGCAACAGTGTGTTACGACGCCTATTCGGTTAAATCAAACTGAAAAACGACTATTTTTGGTCCCATAAACCGGCTTCAATACACGGTTGCTTCACAAATTCATTCGTATTTTTTTGTATCTTTTCAATACGTTGAGCTCGTTTACATTCCCAGGCGTCCACCGGGTACATCTTATTCCATGCGGTCATGAGCTGGCGCTGCTGATTACTTAAACGAAATCTAGGATACGATGCCGCCATGTAAAGATGAGTTCGAGCAATTTGACCGCGAGCCCGCTCCGGCGGCTCTGCGCGTCTACCGTCAATTTTCATTTCACAAGTGCCAAAATCACTTTTAGCATGGGGCAGCATTTGGAAATTGTAATTTTGTCGGGCGGCGTTAACAGCACCGATCGCAGGATAGAGGTTATACATGTCAGCTTGCATAAAACGGTACTCTTGGTTGGCGCGCTCGGCACAGCGACGCCCCTTATAAGCTTTGCCTTTGTTATTTACGCAGACCGGATCCCCTTCTCGCCATTCTTTAAAGGCGCGACCGAAATTTTCTGCCGCCACCGCATGTTCCCACTCGACTTTTCCCGCTCTTTTTTGATGCTTGGTCGCAATGAAGCCTTCAGGCAAAGTGACATTTTTCTTGGCGTCAAAGCTTGCCCCGCAATAAAGCGTTACCCGATGATCAAAATAAACCTGTCTTTCAAGAAGTTGTTTAGCTTTATTAAAAGAGTCGTTAACTGTATTGCCTTGCGAGAAGCCAAGCGCGGGAACAAAGGCAAAAAGAGCGGCAGCAAGTTTTATGGATCGAATCATGGTCGTCAAGCACTAACTAAGGTAACTTCGTGAGCGAATTATAAACTTGAACTAAGAGCATAGAATCAATCAGAGCACCGTGCAATGTGCGAGCTGAGGCGTCGATTCTGAACGCTTTGCAAAGTGCATCAAGGGAAGCGGGCTTACCGGGCCGTTTTTGTCGAGCAAGCAACAACGTATCAATCACACCTTCACAATAGTCCGCTATTGAGCCTCTGTTAATATAGGCCAATTCAGCATTCAAAAAACCAATATCAAAACGTGCGTTGTGAATGACAAGTGTTGCGCCTTCAATGAAATTTAAGAAGTCTGCTGCGATATCAACAAATCGGGGCTGCGATTTCAACATCTCCCACGAATAGCCGTGCACGCGCTGCGCTCCGATACTGACAGGCCGTTCTGGATTAATAAGTTGATGAAAACTAGTACCCGGTTCCCCATTTGCCAATATTTCAACACAACCAATTGAGATTAACCGATCTCCGTGTTTTGGGTAAAGACCTGTTGTTTCAGTATCCAGAGCAATTAAACGACTACACGTCGGCACGACCATCTTCCTTATCTAAAAAGGGCCGCCAAAATTAATTTGGCAGCCCCCGGCATTAACTAAACCTATTATTTATCGTACGTGGAAATAGCTGTGAAAAGAACTTCCGTGCCCAACATGAAGTCATCCAACTTCATTTTTTCTTTCCAATTGTGAGAGCCGTCCTGATTGGCGACGAAAATCATCGTAATAGGGACATCCATGTCAGCCATAACGGCTGCATCATGGCCGGCACCACTGGGAATATCCATCACTTCAATCTCAGCTTTTTTCGCGGCGGCCTTTAAATGCTCAAAAAGGTCATGGTCCACTTGGGCGGCTTTGCAGACTAAAGTCCGGTCGAACTCAAAACTCACACCCCGGTCAGCTCCGACCGCATTGGCTTCGGCGACTAAGAGCTTGTGGAAGCGATCAAGAGTGTCCATGGAAAGGCTTCGCATGTCCACGCTAAAGCTGACCTCTCCGGGGATAATCGCAATCGCCGCAGAAGGCGCCGTGTTAAACACACCGACCGTGAAAACCAGATCTTCACCGCGGACAAGCCACTCCGCCCAGTGACGTTCCATTTTCATCATAAGATCGCTCATGGCCATCACAGCATCATGGCGATACTGTTTGTCCACTGCCCCCGAGTGGGCTGTCACACCAATGCAGCGGCAAGTCTTATGCCGTAAATTGCCACGAATCCCTGTAACAATCCCCACGCGGGCTTTCTTTTGAGAGTCCAACGTCGGACCTTGCTCAATATGCAATTCGGTAAATGCAGCGATTTTTGAAAAATCAATGGCCGGATCCGTGCGAATCATATCATCGGGGTTGAAACCCGCTTCACGTACGGCCTCGGCCAAAGTTTGATCTTTGGTACGGTGTTTAAGTGCCAGATCTTCGGCGGTCAATTGTCCTGCCATTGCCAGCGACCCGACATACGCTTTACCAAACCATGAACTTTCTTCCATACGAAAGACGACCATCGTCACGTCACGTTTAGGTTGATAACCAATTTTTCTCATCCACCAAAGAGTGGTAATCGCAGCTACAACACCGGCCAAGCCATCATAATGTCCACCCTGAGGCACGCTGTCGGCGTGCGATCCGGTCATGTAACACGGCAGTGAACGATCTGTACCCGGCAAAGTTAAAAACAAATTGCCGCAACGATCAACCTTGATCTCCAGATTGAGTTCTCGAGCGATTGTTTTGAGATAGTCGTGAGCTTGATTTTCCAATGGTCCGTAACCTTGACGGGAAATCCCTCTGACAGGATCTTTGGAAAATTCCCGAATATCGTTAAAGACTTTTTCAGCAAAAGCTCTTGCACCTTCACGCAAGCGTTGTTCGGACATAACCTTGCTCCTTAATGATGGTTTTGCAGACAGTCTTCATTTTGGGCTTTGTTACTAACAAATACAAGACCACCTTATCCGTTAAAGGAAAATTTTTATTTAAAAAAAACAATGAAATAAATTGTTTTAATATCGTTCTAATATTATTTGAATTTATTAATAATATTATCTTTAAATTATTTTAATGACTTCCAATTCCAATCAGTTTTGGAATACTCTGCAGATTATCGATTTCAAAATCTGGGGTGATATTTGACTGATTGGCAGCATGAAACGGGTTATACCAACACGATTGAATACCCGCATTTTTTGCCCCCAAAATATCACTGCTTAAAGAATCGCCCACAATCAGAACTCGACGACGATCAACCGCAGGGATGGATGCGAAAACTTTGTCAAAAAATAACGCCGATGGCTTTTCACAGCCCAGGTGTTCGGACAAAAAGACACCGTCAAAAAGTTTAATTAGTCCGGACTTTGTCAGTTTGCCCGTTTGCGCCACAACCGTTCCATTCGAGACAGCATATTGAGGAATTCTGTCTTTTAACAATGACACCAATTGGTAACTGTCATCCCTAAAAACTACGGTTTCTCCCAATCGTTTTTGATAGGCACGATTAAAAGCCTGACAATCAACGTCATGTGCGCCTATTTCTGCAAAAAAAGTTTCGAAACGCTTAACCAAAATCTCGGCTCGCGTCATTTCTCCCTTTTCTAACTTTTTCCAATAGGAGGCATTGATTTGACTGTAGCGGCTAATCATTTCATCGGTGCACTCACCGATTTTGAAATCGTGAAAAAGCGATCGAATGGAAATGTCTTCTGCTGCCAAAAAATCTAAAAGTGTCCCATCCACATCCCACAGAAGTACATCAAAGGAGACTGTCATCTTTTTTTCTCTCTATGAACAATAGTGCTAACTATACAAGATGGGACACTTTAATTTAGCTATTTTTGTTTCCAGACGCGTGCTAAAAAATCATCCAAGAATTGATAATGTTGACGCGTCTCGGGAGCATTAGTATCAAAATAGTACTGAGCGTGCGACACCGCCTCGTACACAATCAACTCAGCCGGCGCACGATTGGCTAAAAGACGCGTGTGCATTCTGACCGTATTGCTTAAGAAAAGATCTCGTGTTCCAGAAACCAATAATGTCGGCGGGAAATCCTTCAAAATTGAATCCGATGCATAGACCGGAGAAATCAAGGGATCTTTTAAATCATGTCCATCGGCGTAAACTTGGGCGGCTGCGCGAATGAGGTGATCGTAGGTGCCCAATACATTATCCACACCTTCGTTGACAACGTAGCTGTCCCCGATCTTATCTAAATCAGCCCATGGCGTACCGGCAATTAAGGCGGCCGGCATCATCTGTCGCCCTTCTGCGTGAGCCTGCAAACCCAAAATCAATGTCATCGCACCACCGGTTGAAGTTCCGAATACAGCAATGTTTTCAGCGCCATACTGTTTAACCACTTCTTTATAAGCTGCAAAGGCATCGTCAATGGCTGCCGGAAACGGATGCTGTGGAGCCATGCGGTAGTCCACCGAAATCACCTTATAGTGATTCTGTGCGGCCATCGGGATCGCTTCGGTGATCCCTGAGACACCGTGCCCTAAGACATAGCCACCACCATGTATATAAAAAATGACTTTATCCTTTTTATTCTCGTCAATTTTCTTAGGCGTTAAAGTGGAAACCGGAACACCTGCCAGCTTAGAGCTCTCAACCTTAACACCTCTATCGGCCGCTGTTTTTGAAGCCGCCTCTCCCGCGGCCTTTGCGTAACTGCCTGCCATTTGCTCCCAATCTTGAAGTGTTTTCGGATCGGAGTACCAGAGGGCCGGAGCCGGAGCATTCACCAAAGCGGCCATTTGTTCGCTGACTGTCGATGGCGCAGGATAGTGTCGATCGGTATCCGCCGCTTGCACGACAGCCATCAAGGATGCACAAGATAATGCCAGTACCAGTTTCTTAATGTTCATCGCATAACTCTCCTAATCATTGTTACCAGGTAATGTAGCAAAGAGAAAAATGGAGCGCCTGCCCGAAGAATGCAACGTATTGCCTAATAATGGAATTATTGGGTGGAGCTAGATAGAAGACCGCCCGATATTGTTCGGGCGGCTAGAAGGAAAGGCATTAACGGGTTAAACCGTTTTTTAAGGCAGTGGAAACTGCCGCGTTAATATAAGCGGCACGGGAGAGTCCCAATTCATGCGCAGCCTCATCAACGGAATGCAAAAGGGATTCTGAAATAGTGAGCGTAATTTGCTTCTTTTTCTTAGATACCGCTTCTTTTTTCACATGAGAGGCAGAATCCAAAAAATCATCCACAGCCTTTTCATCCAGTTCCTTGATTTCACCGGCAGGCTTCTTACGCAACATTGTGATGGCCATAACAACCCTCAAAAAATACTATTAATGGAAAATTATTTTAATATTAAAATAAGTCTAAATAAATAGCAATTAAAGATTATAAATGGCATCCGCCAATGCCTTTAATTCAAAACAGGCTTTGGCATCTTTAGGACGCAATTCAAAAACACTGAGTCCGGCGCCACCGGCTGTTGCAAAAGCCTTGCGTCGGCCGATCGCCTTATCTAAAAAGCGCATTTCTTCGCACTGCTTCATCACTTCTGCCGCCTCTTGATTATCCGCTCCCTGGCTATCGGCGCAAGACAAGAAGCAATAAGCGTCAAAATCGGCACCAATATCACGTGCGTCACGAATAATGTCTTCCAATTTAGAGAGCGCCCAAACGTCATAGCTTCTAGGCTGCACAGGCACAAGCAAAATGTCGCAAACCAATAAGGCCGCACGCAGTGCTCCGGTATCGCGGCCACCCACATCAATAATGATGTCTTCCCATTTATTGACTTGAGTTTCAATTTGGGACTTGAGCGTGCGCGCATCCGAATAAGCCGAACAGGCTAAGGCCGGTTTTACATTATTTTCAGAACGAATGCTCACCGCCGTCAAAGCGGATTGCTGTTCATCGCCGACCACCAACCAAACCTCATGCCCCAAACTTTGGCGATAAAGCGCGAGCTGGACCGCCGTCGTCGTTTTACCGGTACCGCCTTTTGTATTGGCCACTGCAATAATCATAATGCTAATCCAATCTTAAAATAAAATTAGTTTAATATTGAATCAATTGTTTTTCACAATCTTATAAATAGGTTTTAGCCCATTGACGACCGATCTGAGTCAATAGCTCTTCAGCCTTTTGAAGGCTATCGGCCAATCCACTTGATCTGGACAAAAGATCGTATGCATTGGCAAACCCCAACTCTTTACAACGGTCAATGGTAATTTTCAAAGAACCCGCGACAAGAAAAGTCGGCTTATTGATCCTGCTTGTCCGCTCAAGTACGCCGCTAGGCGCTTTGCCGGATAAAGATTGATCATCAAAGGAACCTTCACCGGTCAAAACATAGTCCGACTGTTTTAGAATCGCATCAAAACCGATCATATCCAACACCGCATCGATGCCTTTTAGCCTTTTAGCGTTAAAAAACCACATTAACGCGGCGCCCATGCCGCCGGCAGCACCGGAAGAGATGGATTGGCTGAAATCCTTTAAAAAATGTTCGGTCAGAATAGTTGCGGCC
>ENA-ORSM01000348-ORSM01000348.1-human-gut-metagenome-genome-assembly--contig:-NODE-348-length-40428-cov-41.150175_pt1 | contig 40428 bp, 35 predicted proteins | sample MGYA00241903_ERZ509170 | MGnify/ENA primary metagenome ERZ509170 (study PRJEB26280, sample SAMEA2338784) | human gut metagenome | biome: human gut; feature: human-associated habitat; material: faeces...
CTTTGATCAAGCACAAAAGAATCACTACGACTGTTGCGAAGGCTAAAGCTTTGAAAAAGTTCGTTGAGCCTCTGATTACTAAGTCTAAAGAAGACACAACTAACTCACGTCGTGTTGTATTTAGCAACTTGCAAGACAAATTCGCTGTAACTGAACTGTTCAAAGAAATCTCTGTAAAGGTTGCAGATCGTCCGGGTGGTTACACTCGTATCATCAAGACTGGTCACCGTTTGGGTGATAACGCAGAAATGTGTTTCATCGAACTGGTTGATTACAATGAGAACATGGCTAAGTCAGCTGCTAAGAAAGCTACTCGTACTCGTCGTTCTAAGAAATCTGCTGCTGCAACTGAAGCACCTGCTGAAGCTACAGAAGCTACTACAGAGGAAGCCCCTAAAGCTGAATAATTCTGTAAGATACTATATATTAAAAGCCGGACTAAATGTCCGGCTTTTTTTGTTCCTGTATTCTTACATATCCTTGCCCTTGTGTTTCGGCATGTCTGCTCTAATCAAGTATGGATGGTGAAGCCTGCATTTTGACGGGTGATATGTGGGCTACACCTCTGCATAAAACAATGGCGGCTGCACTATATACACTTTTATAGTGGCAGTCGCCATTGTTTTATGCTAACTGTCGTTTCAGCGGTACTGATATCCGCACTGCCGGTGACGTTTTGTCTGCACACCTTCGCAGCATTGTGATTATTATTGTCTGATGCGACTTATTCGATGGTGATTCCCATCTTTCTCATCAGGAAGCAGGCATTCATGTTCTGCGCGATCCCCTTTCGCAACTTGTAGGAGAAACTCAATTCGTCGTTCCGGATATCCGCCTCAAAGCAGTAGTTGGCGATGTGCTCCGGAAACTGATTGACCAGTTCCCCCAACAACAGGTCGTGCGTGGCTATGATGCCGTTTGCCTTCAGGCCGATTAACTGCTTCATCAAGTCGAATGAACCCTTCTGTTTGTCGGTAGAATTGGTTCCCTTCAAGATCTCATCCAATATGATGAACAGTTCCCTGCCTTCATTCAGCCAGTCAATGATTCTTTTCAACCGCTTCAGTTCCGCGAAGAAATACGATTCATTCTCACTGAGCGAGTCAGAGGTCCGTAGGCTGGTTACCAATTCCGCCGGATACACTTCCATAGACTCACAACACACAGGAAGGCCATTACATGCCAGCAGATAGTTCGTACCGATGGTCCTCAGATACGTACTTTTTCCAGCCATATTTGCCCCTGTAACGATGAGGAAGAAAGGTTTCACCGGAATCTCCACATCATTCTTCACACACTGCGTTTCCTTCATCAGCGGGTGGCCCATGTTCCGTGCCTTCAGGCAGAAGGGCTCCGACGAGATAACCGGATACTGATATCCCGGATGATTAAAGGCGAAGACCCCCAGTGAACAGAGCGCATCCATCCGTCCCACTGTCTCCAGCCATCCTGCCAGATACCTTCCGTATTTCTGTTTCCATCCCTCGATCCGTACAATCTGATGGAGCTGGAAGAAGACACTGCCTTCCAGGATGACATACAACAACTGATTGTTCCGCAGGTCCATCCGGTCCAGCTCTTTCGAAAGCTCCTGTAATGCCTCAGAAGGCGATTTTCCGTCGATTTTCAGCGCTTTCATCCATTCCCTGATCATTTCCGCCTTCCACTCCTGGCGTTCGCTCAGAGCGATTAATTGCGCGTAACAGCTTAATACCTTCAATTTCCGGTTGTACTCCTCCTGTACCGAAGTCGCACGCCGGATGATACCGAAACTGATGATGACAAATCCCATGAATGAAAATCCCACCCATGTCAGGGAGATGATTCCGGCAACTCCCAGGATGAGCAGCACCAGATTGATGCCCGGAACGGCCCAGCAAACCGCCTTTACCCACGGATACCGTTTCATCCATCCAGCCTGTTCCATCCACTTCCCAATCTCCTGAATATCCGTATCCTTGCATTCATGAATGAGTCCGGTCAGTTGAAACCGCTCGCAGAACTCCCTTCTCTCCGATACATCTTTCACCCCTTCCTGACGACGCTCGATAGCCTCCTTATCCGTAAGATGCTTCATCAGCCACGCTGCCAGCGTACGCTTTCCGATGCTTGTACACGTACGGTTGATAGCCTGAAAAAGCGATTTCTCCCCGAAAAGGTCGATGTCGAAGGCATACGGATGCTCCGGATCGATAAACTCTTTTCCTCCGTCAAATCCCGAGTAATCGTTTTCCAGTCCTTGCCATTCCTTGCGGTTGATGTCCAGCTGCATTTCCAGCCACTCCTTCCGGTTGAACAGCCGGTTATGCACTTTCATCAGCCACAAAAACGGCAGGAAGAACACTCCCGCGCCCAGCACAATCATCCAGTTCTCCTCCTTTCTCAGGTAGACCACCGCTCCGATGAGCAGTAGAAACGCCAGTACCCTCAACCAACTGATGCGGGTGATTTTCTCTTTGATTGCCCGTAACTCCGCTTCCCCCGATGCGATTCTGTTACGGTACCATTCCTTTGCATTTTCCATGTGTTTTCTTTTTAAGTATATGATTCAGCCGATAAACCATTCGGCCCGTCCGAAAGCTTATCAGCGTATCATTCTGTTGCATAAAAACAAAAATCCGCCATCTTGTCCTGTACATTACGAAAAGGCAAGAAGGCGGATTATATCACTTCCGGTTACTCAGTCACCGGTTAGAATTCAGCGTTGCGCGGTGTACGCGGGAACGGGATGACGTCACGGATGTTAGCCATACCGGTAACGAACAGCAGCAGGCGTTCGAATCCCAGTCCGAATCCTGAATGAGGACAAGAACCGTACTTACGGGTATCCAGGTACCACCACATATCCTTCATCGGAATATTCAGTTCCTGAATACGAGTCAGCAGCTTGTCGTAGTCGGCCTCACGCTCTGAACCACCGATGATTTCTCCAATCTTCGGGAACAATACGTCCATGGCGCGAACCGTCTTGCCGTCTTCGTTCTGCTTCATATAGAAAGCCTTGATTTCCTTCGGATAGTCGGTCAGGATTACCGGACGCTTGAAGTGCTCTTCAACCAGGAAGCGTTCGTGTTCTGAAGCCAGGTCAACTCCCCAGTAAACCGGGAATTCGAACTTGTGTCCGTTGGCAACAGCCTCTTCCAGGATCTTGATACCCTCTGTATAAGGCAAGCGTACGAACGATTCCTTCAGTACTCCCTGCAGACGTTCGATCAGTCCCTTGTCGAACATATCGTTCAGGAACTTCACATCGTCATAGCAGTTGTCGAGAGCCCACTGTACACAGTACTTGATGAACTCCTCTGCCAGGTCCATGTTGTCATTGATGTCGTTGAAAGCCACTTCAGGTTCAATCATCCAGAACTCAGCCAGGTGACGCGGAGTATTTGAGTTTTCTGCACGGAAAGTAGGACCGAACGTATAGATGGCTCCCAGTGCCGTTGCAGCCAATTCTCCTTCCAGCTGTCCGGATACCGTCAGACTGGCCTGCTTTCCAAAGAAATCGTTGTCATAAATAATAGAACCGTTCTCATCCTTCTTCAGATCGTACAGGTTCATGGTAGTCACCTGGAACATCTGTCCGGCACCTTCACAGTCGGAAGCTGTGATCAGCGGAGTATGGAAATAGAAGAAGCCACGGTCGTGGAAGAACTTGTGGATGGCGATAGCCATGTTGTGACGGATACGGAACACTGCACCGAAAGTGTTTGTACGCGGACGCAGGTGAGCAATCTCACGCAGGAACTCCATAGAGTGTCCCTTCTTCTGCAGCGGATACGTGTTGTCGCAAGTACCCAGCACCACCATTTCACGTGCCTGAATTTCGGCAGCCTGTCCGGCACCTACCGATTCTACCAGCTCACCGTTTACGCTGATACATGCTCCGGTAGTAATCTGCTTCAGCAGTTCCTCGTCGAAGTTGGCCAGGTCGACCACAATCTGCACATTATTTATAGTAGAACCGTCATTCAGGGCGATAAAGTTTACCTGTTTGCTACCGCGGCGGGTACGTACCCAACCTTTTACATTGACCATCGCACCGAAATCACGGCGTTTCAGCAAGTCAACAATTTTTGTTCTACGAATTGTTTCCATTTTTCTTTCTTTTTATAGTACAAGCACGATCCACTTTTCCGGTCCGGTCTTCCGCCGTCATCCCTGAAAGGTGTACCGTGCCTGTAACGTTATTGCACAGTATTAAAAATCTATTTATTCAAAAGACCCCATGCGGAGGATGTTTACTTCCTGTTCTGTCAGGTAACGCCAGTCACCGCGGCGAAGTCCCTTCTTGGTCAGTCCCGCAAAATATACACGGTCGAGCTTGATGACACGGTATCCCAGCGATTCGAAGATACGGCGTACGATACGGTTCTTTCCAGAGTGAATTTCAATACCCACCTGCGACTTGTCGGTATCCGATGCATAGCTTACCGCATCTGCGTGGATTTCTCCGTCGTCCAGTGTGATACCCGATACAATCTGGTCCAGGTCCGCTTTCGTCACGTTCTTGTCACAATATACGTGATAGATTTTCTTCTTCAGGAATTTCGGGTGTGTCAGTTTCGAAGCCAGGTCACCGTCGTTGGTCAGCAGCAATACACCTGTAGTGTTTCTGTCCAGACGACCTACCGGGTAGATACGCTCCTTGCAGGCACCTTTTACGTAATCCATTACCGTCTTGCGTTCCTGCGGGTCATCCGATGTCGTTACACAGTCCTTCGGCTTGTTCAGCAACACGTATACCTTACGCTCGATGCTTACCGGCTGATCGTGGAACTTCACTTCATCCGTACGCTTCACCTTGGTTCCCAGTTCTGTTACCACCTCACCGTTTACAGAGATTACCCCTGCGGTGATAAACTCATCCGCCTCACGGCGTGAGCAGATACCGGCATTTGCCAGGAACTTGTTCAGACGAATCGGTTCATCCGGATCAGTAAGCACATCCTTATATTCGATCTGCTTCTTCATGCTGTATTTCGCATTCGGATTATAGTCGGCCGTACGAGGACGATAGCCTCCCTGCTGGCGGTTGCCATAACCACCCTGCTGTCCGCCATTGTTGTAACGGGGACGCTGCTGGCGATATCCTCCTTCACCCTGTCCGCCATTGTTGTTGAAGCGCGGACGGAATCTACGTGCTTCACCGCCTTCTTCGTTGTTGTTGAAGCGCGGAGTGTACGGGCGCTGCGGACGTCCGCCATTGTTATTGTTGAAACGCGGATTATATCCCTGGCGTTCTCCTCCTTCCTGCTTGTTGCCGTATGCAGGACGGTACGGACGCTGCTGACGATAACCTCCTTCACCCTGTCCGCCATTGTTGTTGTTGAAGCGCGGACGATACGGACGCTGTTCACCGTTTCCGCCGTTGTTGAAGTTCGGGTTGTAAGAAGAACGGTACGGACGCTCTCCGCCCTCTGCATTGTTGAAACGCGGACGCCGTCCATAATTGTTTCCTCCCTCATTACGGCTGTATTTGTTGTAAGATTTGTAACCGTCTCGGCCAGACTGGCTGAATTCGCCATTTTGTCTGTTTTCTTTTTCTGTCATAAAATTAAATTTAATGAATTAGTAAATGTACCCTCTCGGGCAGAATTATATCAGTTTTTTTAAAGTTTGTTTCAATTACATACCCGTATAGTTGTGCGGTGTGATGGCACGCAGCTCCTTCTTGATCTCTTCACTCACATTCAATGTCTCAATGAATTCCTTGATAGAACTTTCATTGATGGCCTGGTTGGTGCGGGTCAATGCCTTCAGTGCTTCGTATGGATGCGGATAAGCCTCACGGCGCAGAATTGTCTGGATGGCTTCTGCCACTACGCTCCAGCAGTTGTCAAGATCCTCATAAATCTTGTGCTCGTTCAGCAGGAGCTTGCCCAGTCCCTTGAGTGAGCTCTGGATGGCGATGATGATGTGTCCGAACGGAACACCCACGTTACGCAGCACCGTAGAGTCGGTCAGGTCGCGCTGCAGACGAGAAACCGGCAGTTTGCTTGACAGGTGCTCCAGGATTGCGTTGGCCATACCCAGGTTTCCTTCTGCATTCTCAAAGTCAATCGGGTTCACCTTGTGCGGCATGGCACTTGAACCAACCTCACCGGCTTTGATCTTCTGCTTGAAGTATTCCATGGAGATATACTGCCAGAAGTCACGGTTCATGTCAATCATGATGGTATTGATACGCTTCATGGCATCGAAGATAGCTCCCAGGTTGTCGTAGTTGGAAATCTGAGTCGTGTATTCCTCACGCTCCAGTCCCAGCTTCTCAGCTACGAAACGGTTGCCGAATGCCTTCCAGTCGAATTCCGGATAAGCCACGTGATGTGCGTTGTAGTTACCGGTAGCACCACCGAACTTGGCAGTAATCGGACAAGCCTTCAGCGCAGCCAGCTGTCTGTTCAGACGGTAAGCGAATACCATGATCTCTTTTCCCAGACGGGTAGGAGAGGCCGGCTGTCCGTGAGTCTTTGCCAGCATCGGGATATCCTTCCATTCTTCAGCATAGGCTGTCAGCTGGTCAATCAGCTTCTGGATTTGCGGATAATACACCTCTTCCAGCGCTTCCTTGATAGACAAAGGCACTGAAGTGTTGTTGATATCCTGTGATGTCAGTCCGAAGTGGATAAATTCCTTGTAAGCCTCCAGACCTCCCAGTTTGTCGAACTCTTCCTTGATGAAATACTCAACAGCCTTCACGTCGTGGTTAGTAACACTCTCAATTTCTTTGATACGCTGTGCATCCTTCTCTGAAAAATTGCGGTAGATGTCACGCAATGCCTCAAAGCGGCTGGAATCAAAATCCTTTAACTGCGGCAAGGGCAGTTCACACAGGGTAATGAAGTATTCAATTTCTACCTGCACGCGGTATTTAATCAGCGCGTATTCAGAAAAATAAGCAGCCAAAGCTCCTGCTTTGCCTCTGTATCGACCGTCAATCGGTGAGATCGCTGTGAGTAAATCAAGCTCCATCATGTTTTATAAAAATATTTTAGAATCTGAAATTAATGATCATTGATTTAGGAGTGCAAATTTAATTCTTTTTCTTCAGTAAATGGTGCTAGTACAGAAAAGTTTAGCATTTATTTGTCTTTGGCATTGCAAACGGCGACTGTTTTGTGCCCGATTGTGATGATTTTCATTGTTTTTGACCTTCTTTCAGCTTCTGTTTTCCAGGTGGTGGGCAGGGCTTGGGTAACCGGCCGTTGTCTTGTGTGTTTTCTTTCATTATGCGTGCGGCATTTCCCCGCGGGCTTTTTCTGAAAGGCCGCCACCTTTTGGGAAAAGCCCGCCATGTTTCAGCACTTGCACTTCCGTCTTTTCCGGGATTTTTCTTTTTCTGTGCGCCTTCTTTCCGTTATCTGTTTTTCGACCGTCAGTATATCCGTCCGATGCCCTCTTTTTGAAGGCTTCTGACAGTCGTTGACATCCGGCTTTGCGACGGCTGTATTCCGTTAATCAGAGCACTTCCTATCCCTTGTCTTAGTGATAATTACCCTTTCCCCGGGCCGGATCTCCGGTATTTTCTGTCTTTTTACAAATATTTTAGCCTGAAACTCTTCAAGTAAGTCGTCCGAAAATATAAAATTCGTATATTTGCAGCCGAAAAAACGATAAAAACAATGGAATTACCAAAAGATCCGATGATGTTGTTCAGTTTTGTAAACATGAAACTGAGAGATTGTTACTCTTCACTCGATGAGTTGTGTGAAGATTTGAATGTTAAAAAAGAGAGTTTGCTGGATACACTGAAAGCAGTGGGATTTGAATACGACCAGTCTCAAAACCGTTTCTGGTAACGCTTTTAGAGAGAATTCTTCTTGTGTTGACACTAAGGCATCAGAATAAAAATAGAAAAAACAAGAATACCATGGTAAAGAAAATTGTAATTAGTTGGCTGTTCATGGCCCTATTGTGCTTACCGGTTCTGGCCCAGATGCAGAATCCGATCAAGTTTAAAACCGAATGGAAGGAAATTTCGTCTACCGAGGCTGAAATTGTCTTTTCCGGAACAATTGACGATGGCTGGCACGTATATTCTACCAATCTGGGAGATGGAGGACCTACCTCAGCCACATTTAATATTGATGAGATCAAAGGTGCTGAAGTCGTAGGAGAACTGAAGGCTGTCGGCAACGAAGTGGAAGTGATGGACCCGGTTTTCGAAATGATGGTCCGTTTCTTCGAAGGCTCAGTGAAATTCGTGCAGAAAGTCAAACTGACCGGCGGTGACTATAAGGTAACCGGTTATCTGCAGTATGGAGCCTGCGACGACCAGAGCTGTCTGCCTCCTACCAGTGTGGACTTCTCCTACAGCGGAACTGTTGCCCAGAAAGGTGGGGCTGCTCCGGTGAAAGTGGCCGGTGCGGTAGCCGAGAAAACAGCGGCTGAAGTAAAGGCCGGTGATGTACAGGAACAGGTGGTTGTAGTAGAAGAACTTCCGGCTCAGACGGATTCAGTGGCTGCTCCTCAGGCTGCAGCCGGTGCCAAGGATTACTGGGCTCCGGTGATCGGTGAGCTGAACAACTTTGGAGAACATGTAGAACAGGATTCTCATTCTTGGATCTATATCTTCTTCACCGGTTTCGTGGGCGGTCTGCTGGCACTGTTTACTCCTTGTGTGTGGCCGATTATCCCGATGACGGTCAGCTTCTTCCTGAAACGTACAAAGGATAAGAAAAAAGGAATCCGTGACGCCTGGACATACGGTGCTTCTATCGTAGTTATTTATGTGGCACTGGGACTGGCTGTGACACTGATTTTCGGTGCAAGTGCCCTGAACGCATTGTCTACCAATGCCATCTTCAACATCTTCTTCTTCCTGATGCTGGTGGTCTTTGCCGCTTCTTTCTTCGGAGCGTTCGAGATTACCCTGCCCTCGAAGTGGAGCAACGCCGTTGACAGCAAGGCCGAACAGACTACCGGTCTGTTGAGTATCTTCCTGATGGCCTTTACCCTGTCACTGGTATCTTTCTCTTGTACCGGTCCGATCATCGGTTTCCTGCTCGTGGAAGTATCGACTACAGGCAGTGTAATTGCTCCGGCTATCGGAATGCTGGGATTTGCCATCGCACTGGCATTGCCGTTTACCCTGTTTGCCATGTTCCCGTCATGGCTGAAGTCAATGCCGAAATCAGGTGGCTGGATGAACGTCATCAAGGTTACCCTGGGCTTCCTGGAACTGGCGTTTGCCCTCAAGTTCCTGTCGGTAGCCGACCTGGCCTATGGTTGGGGTATCCTCGACCGCGAAGCCTTCCTGTCACTCTGGATCATCATCTTCGGTCTGCTCGGACTTTATCTGCTGGGTAAAATCAAATTCGCCCACGACGACGATAATAATAAGGTAGGCGTTACCCGTTTCTTCATGGCCCTGATTTCCCTGGCCTTTGCGGTTTATATGATTCCGGGTCTTTGGGGAGCTCCTCTGAAGGCTGTCAGTGCATTTGCTCCGCCAATGCAGACTCAGGATTTCAACCTTTATAAGAACGAAGTTCACGCCAAGTTTACCGACTACGATGCCGGTATGGAATATGCCCGTCAGAACGGCAAGCCGGTGATGATTGACTTTACCGGATACGGTTGTGTGAACTGCCGTAAGATGGAGCTGGCCGTATGGACCGATCCGAAAGTAGGCAAACTGCTGAATGAAGACTATGTACTGATTACTCTGTATGTAGACGAAAAGACCAAGTTGCCCGAACCGATCAAGATTGTAGAAAACGGTTCGGAACGTACCTTGCGTACCGTAGGCGACAAGTGGAGCTACCTGCAGCGCTCTAAGTTCGGTGCCAACGCACAGCCGTTCTACGTATTGCTCGACAACGAAGGAAAACCGTTGAACAAGTCGTATGCATACGACGAAGACATCGCCAAGTATGTAGACTTCCTTGAAACCGGCTTGAAGAATTACAAGAAATAATCCATCTTCCGGATAGCAGGCGGTTTCTCCGCCTGTATATGACGTGCGGATTTGCCGTGTCGGAGCTTCTTTCCGGCGGCAGGTCCGCACGTCTGCTGTGTAAGACTATCAGTCGTTCAACAGATTATGTCAAAAATCAATAAAATCCTTTGTTGATTAAAAAGAAATGTTGTACCTTTGCAAGCCGATTATTATCAAATAGTGAAAAAAGCCCGAAATTTCCGCGTCTTCTTTGTCCGGGAAGTACGGAAGCTAGGGAATTGTTTTTTAGTAGTTAACATTTTAAAAAAGAATTAAGAGTGGATACTTTAAGTTACAAGACCATTTCTGCAAACAAGGAAACTGCAACAAAAGAATGGGTTGTAGTTGATGCTACCGATCAGGTTGTAGGCCGTCTCGGTGCAAAAGTTGCAAAGTTGTTGAGAGGTAAGTACAAACCAAACTTTACTCCTCACGTAGACTGCGGTGATAATGTGATCATTATCAATGCTGACAAAGTGAAATTTACAGGTAACAAGTGGAATGACAAAGTTTACCTGAGCTACACTGGTTATCCAGGTGGACAGCGTGAAATCACTCCTGCCCGCTTGATGGCAAAACCTAACGGCGCTGAAAAACTGATGAAGAAAGTCGTTAAGGGTATGCTTCCTAAGAACCGTCTGGGAGCAAAATTGCTGGGTAACTTGTATGTTTACGAAGGTGCTGAACACAAACACGAGGCTCAGACTCCGAAAGTAATTGATATTAACACACTTAAATAATAAAGAATGGAAGTAGTAAATGCATTAGGCAGACGTAAAAGCGCAGTAGCTCGCGTTTTCGTAAGCGAAGGTACAGGAAAGATTACTATTAACAAGAGAGACCTTGCACAGTACTTTCCATCAACTATTCTTCAGTATGTAGTTAAACAGCCGTTGAACAAATTGGAAGTGGCTGAAAAATATGATATTAAAGTTAACTTGTGTGGCGGTGGATTCACTGGTCAGTCTCAGGCTCTGCGTCTGGCTATCGCCCGTGCACTGGTTAAAATCAATCCGGAAGACAAGAAGACTCTTCGTGCTGAAGGTTTCATGACTCGTGACCCACGTACTGTGGAACGTAAGAAACCGGGACGTCCGAAAGCTCGTCGTAGATTCCAGTTCAGTAAACGTTAAGCTTTTGAGTTTGTTAGTTTTTAAGTTGGTAAGTTTGTGTAAAGTAATCGGTCACGCTGAAACTTGCAACTGACTCGAAACTTAGAAACTCAAAAACTTAAAACGAAAAGCGTTTAGTATCTAAACCATCGGGACTTTTTTCTGCCGCGGTTGCAGAATGACTACCTGATAGTTGGTTTAATTAACAAAAAAGAAAGTAAACGATTTAAAGATTAAAACAATGTCAAGAGTAAATTTTGATACATTATTGGAGGCTGGTTGCCACTTCGGACACTTGAAGAGAAAGTGGAACCCTGCAATGGCTCCTTATATTTTTATGGAACGCAACGGTATCCATATCATCGACCTGAACAAAACCGTTGTAAAAGTGGAAGAAGCTGCTGAAGCTTTGAAGCAGATCGCAAAATCAGGAAAGAAAATCCTGTTCGTTGCTACTAAGAAACAAGCTAAGCAGGTAGTAGCTGAGAAAGCTGCTTCTGTAAATATGCCTTATGTAATTGAACGTTGGCCGGGCGGTATGCTGACTAACTTCCCTACTATCCGTAAGGCTGTGAAGAAAATGGCTACTATCGATAAGCTGACTAACGATGGTACTTACTCAAACCTGTCAAAGAGAGAAATCCTTCAGATCTCTCGTCAGCGTGCTAAACTGGAAAAGAACCTCGGTTCTATCGCTGACCTGACTCGTCTGCCGTCTGCATTGTTCGTAATCGACGTATTGAAGGAAAACATCGCAGTTCGCGAAGCTAACCGTCTGGGTATTCCTGTATTTGCAATCGTAGATACTAACTCAGATCCTACAAACGTAGACTACGTAATCCCGGCTAACGATGACGCTACAAAATCTGTAGAAGTTATCCTGGATGCTTGCTGCGCTGCTATGGCAGAAGGTTTGGAAGAAAGAAAGGCTGAAAAAGTAGATATGGAAGCTGCTGGCGAAAACGCTCCTAAGGCTGCCAAGAAAAAAACTACTAAGGCTCGCATGGATAAGGCAGAAGAAGATGCCATCAATGCTGCTAAGGCTGCCGCTTTCATCGACAAGGAAGAAGCTTAATCATTTGGATTAATCGGGCATAATGGAACGCGGATTCATGCAGATTTTCACCGCAGATTTTTTTCGTAAGAATATCTGCTGAAATCTGTAGGAATCTGCGTTTCTTTTGTTATTTTTGAATATTGATTTATTAACCTGATAAAAAAGAAATTTACTATGGCTGTAAGTATGGCTGATATCACCAAGCTTCGTAAAATGACTGGAGCTGGTATGATGGACTGTAAGAATGCTTTGACTGAATCAGAAGGCGATTTCGACAAGGCAGTGGAAATTATCCGTAAAAAAGGACAGGCAGTAGCTGCAAAACGTTCTGACCGTGAAACTTCAGAAGGTTGTGTATTGGCTAAGTCAACAGGTGATTATGCTGCTATGATCGCTTTGAAGTGTGAAACTGACTTCGTTGCTAAGAACGCTGATTTCGTAGCTCTGACTCAGGCTATCCTGAATGCTGCTATCGCTAACAAATGTCAGAACCTGGATGAAGTAAAAGCATTGCCTATGGGTAGCGGTACAATCGCTGATGCTATCGTTGAACGCAGCGGTATCACTGGTGAAAAGACTGAACTCGACGGTTACTTCTTTGTTTCAGGTGCTTGCACTGCAGTTTACAACCACCAGAATAAGAACCAGTTGTGTACAATCGTTGCATTCAACAAGCCTTGCGCTGACCAGGTTGCACACGAAATCTGTATGCAGATCGCTGCTATGAATCCGATCGCTATCGACGAAGCAGGTGTTCCTGAATCTGTAAAGGAAAACGAAATCAACGTAGCTATCGAAAAGACAAAAGCAGAACAGGTACAGAAGGCTGTAGAAGCTGCATTGAAGAAAGCCGGCTTCAACCTGTATATCGCTGAAAACGAAGAACACCTGAACGAAGGTATCATGAAGGGTTCTATCACTGAAGCTCAGGCTGATGAAATCCGCAAGATCAAGGAAACTGTAGCTGCTGAAAAGAGCGCTAACTTGCCGGAACAGATGATCCAGAACATTGCTAAAGGTCGTTTGGGCAAATTCTTCAAGGAAGTTTGTCTGTTGAACCAGGAAAGCATTATGGATCCGAAGAAGACAGTTGCTGAAGTATTGAAGGCTGCTGATGCAGAACTGACTGTAACTGACTTCAAGCGTTTCACTTTGCGTGCTGAATAATCAGATACTCAGAGATACTGATATAGAAACAGGCTGTGCCTTCCGGCGCAGCCTGTTTTGCGTTATTATGGCGGGTATTCCCGACGTTGTCTGACTGGCAGGCATTTATTTGGTCTGGCTGTATCCTTCTTCTTTCAGGAGGTCGATGATCCGCTGGCGGAATTCTCCCTGAATCAGGATGTCTCCGTCTTTTACCGAACCGCCTACTCCGCATTTGGTCTTCAGCAGTTTTCCCAGTTCCTTCAGGTCGTCTTCACTTCCGGTGAAACCGCTCACTACCGTCACGGTTTTTCCTCCTCTTCCTTTCTTCTCGATACTGACTCTCAGTTTCTGCTGCCGTTTCTCGGGCGTTGCCACCTCTTCTTTCTCCTCCTCTTCGTAGCGGAAATCGGGGTTGGTGGAGTATACGATGTTCAGGCGGCTTTTCCAATCATTATTTTTCATTGTTCAGCTTTGTTTATGGTTGAATGAGGCTCAAATTTACGCCATTATTTTGCAATACGCAAATTTCCGCTCTATGATACAGGCCCTTAAATCAGCCCGTAAATATTTCTTCCATCGTTTATTTTTTTCAAATAAATAGATTACTTTTGCATATAAAGAAGAAACAATTATTGGCAGAAATGGCAGGAAAAAACCTTAGAAATACAGATAAAATACCCGAACCCACTTTACGTAGGCTTCCCTGGTATCTCTCGAATGCAAAGCTGATGAGAGAAAGGGGAGAGAAGTATGTTTCTTCTACTCAGATCTCGAAGCAGATTAATATTGACGCGTCGCAGATTGCCAAGGATCTGTCGTATGTAAATATCTCTGGCCGTACGCGTGTGGGATATGAGACGGCACAACTGGTCCGGGTGCTTGAGGATTTTCTGGGATTTACCAACATTCATCGGGCTTATCTGTTTGGGGTGGGAAGCCTGGGAGGGGCTTTGCTCAGTGACTCCGGACTTTCGCATTTCGGCCTGGAAATCGTGGGGGCTTTCGATGTAAAGCCGGAACTGGTAGGCAAGACTGTCAACGGTATCCCGGTGTATCATACCGACGAATTTGAGGCCCGTATGCAGCAGGATCAGGTCAGAATCGGGGTGCTTACCGTGCCGATTGCTATTGCACAGGAAATCACGGATAAGATGGTGGCCGGAGGAATCCGGGCCGTATGGAACTTTACTCCTTTCCGGATTCGGGTCCCTGAAGGGATTGTGGTGCAGAATACCTCATTGTACGCTCATTTGGCTGTAATGTTTAACCGCTTGAACGAAGCAATCAAGAAATAGTTGTTGTATGAAAATAATTGCGATAGGAATGAATTATCCGTTGCATTGCAAGGAGTTGCATGCAGAAGAGGCACTGCCGCAGGAACCGGTGATTTTCATGAAGCCCGATTCGGCATTGCTGAAGGACGGAAAGCCGTTTTTTATCCCTGATTTCTGTGAGCAGTTGGATTATGAGACGGAACTGGTAGTACGTATTAACCGCTTGGGAAAGAATATTTCCGAGCGCTTCGCACACCGCTATTACGATGCGGTAACGGTGGGTATAGACTTTACGGCGCGTGACCTGCAGCGGAAGTTCCGTGCGGAAGGCAAACCGTGGGAACTGTGCAAGGGCTTTGATAATTCGGCGGCTGTGGGCGACTGGATACCGGTAAGCCGTTTCGAGGATATCCAGCGCGTGGGTTTCCATCTGGACATTGACGGGGTAACCGTACAGCAGGGAAATACCGCGGATATGCTGTTTCACATCGACCGGGTAATCGCCTACGTGAGCCAGTTCTGCACACTGAAAATCGGTGACCTGCTGTTTACCGGAACTCCTGCCGGAGTCGGACCGGTGAAGATCGGCAATCACCTGGAGGGATATTTGGAAAATGAAAAAGTCTTAGATTTTTATATACGATGAAGATACGGGTAGGTTTTGGATTTGACGTTCACCAGCTGGTGGAGGGACGCGAGTTGTGGCTGGGAGGAATCCGCTTGGAACACGAGAAGGGATTGCTCGGCCATTCGGATGCCGACGTGCTGATACATGCGATTTGCGACGCGCTCCTGGGGGCTGCCAATATGCGCGACATCGGTTATCATTTTCCGGACAATGCCGGAGAATACAAGAATATAGACAGCAAGATTCTGCTTGCCAAAACGGTGGATTTGCTGGCAGGCAAAGGTTACCGGATAGGGAATATTGATGCAACGGTCTGTGCCGAGCGTCCGAAGCTGAAAGCACGGATTCCGGAGATGCAGCAGGTGCTGGCCGAAGTGATGGGAATCGATGCAGATGAGGTTTCCATCAAGGCTACCACAACCGAGAAACTGGGTTTCACGGGCAGGGAAGAAGGTATCTCTGCCTATGCGACAGTGCTGATTGAACGGGATTGATTCCGATATTGATAATGGGCTTTTCTGATAGATTTTAGGGTATCAGAAAAGCCTTTTTTGTTCAGGATACTCACATAAATGTAAAAAAATAAGTCGGAACAGCACTCTTTATTAAAATGGTTACCCATTGTATTTCAGCGATATAAGTACACTTTTTAGACTTTTTAGTAGTTTGTACAAAAATGGATAATTTCTGTATGATTTCATACAAAAGGTCTGTGTATTTGCTATATAATTGCACGCTGAAAGGGCATCTCTGGACAACTTTGAAAAACGGATGAAGGCTTTTTTTAGGTGGCAGGATTTGTGTGGAGATGCAGTTCCAAGCTGTGAAGCTCGCTTGATTTAAATTGCTTTTATTCTCATGAAATCTATTTGTGAGACCGGGGTAAGAAAATCCTTAATTACATAAATATTTAAAATTAAAATTTAATAAATCTAGTATGTTTATTGCTTTAAAAACGCACATGCAGTGGAAAAAGAGAGGCATTAGCTTGATGCTGTTTGTCTTGCTTTCTATGACTGTAACATTTGCTCAAGTACTTGTTAAGGGTACGGTTATTGATGAAAGTGGCATGTCGGTTCCTGGTGCCAGCATTCAGGTGAAAGGAACGACACAGGGTACCATCACAGACTTTGATGGTAATTTCTCATTGCAGGTTCCAGACAAGAAATCGGTAATCGTGGTTTCTTTTATTGGTTATGCTACTGCGGAAATGAAGGTGGATGTTTCTAAACCGATGTCTATCGTATTGAAAGAAGATACGAAGGTGTTGGATGAAGTAGTGGTAGTCGGATATCAGGAAGTCCGCAAAAAGGACTTGACTGGAGCCGTGGCTAAAGCTGACATGAAAGAATTGTTGAATACTCCGGTGGGATCGTTCGACCAGACATTGGGAGGTCGTATTGCCGGTGTGAACGTTTCATCCAGTGAAGGTACTCCGGGTGGAACGATGAATATCGTTATCCGTGGTAACAACTCTCTGACCCAGGATAACTCTCCGCTTTATGTAATTGATGGTTTCCCGGTAGAGGATGCAGCGATTGCCAGCACCATTAACCCGGCAGATATTGAATCACTCGATATCTTGAAAGATGCGTCGGCTACGGCCATATACGGTGCCCGTGGTGCCAATGGTGTCGTAATCATTACTACGAAAAAAGGAAAGGTCGGAAAAGCTCAGCTGAGCTATGACGGCAGTGTGACCATGCAGCATGTGACACGTACCATCCCGATGATGGATGCGTATGAGTTCGTGAAGCTGCAGGCTGAAATGTATCCTACAGCCATGACTTCAGATACCGGCGGGTATTTGATGAATTATGATGGAAAGCAATGGACATTGGAAGATTATCGTGATATTCCGCAATACGACTGGCAGGATGAGATTTTCCGTACAGCCTTGCAGCACAGCCATAACTTGCGTCTGACAGGTGGTACTGAGGGAATCCGCTACAATGCGTCTTTGTCCTATTATAATCAGGACGGTGTGTTGCTGAACTCAGGTTACGAACGTTTGCAGAGCCGTATGAATACGGTGGTGCGCCGCGGACGTCGGAACATGAGCCTGACAGCCAACTACTCTCGTTCCATTCAGACTGGATCGACTCCTTCTGAAACTTCATACAGCGGTATGAACAACTTGTTCTATAGTGTTTGGGGTTATCGTCCGGTGACTTTCCCGAACAAATCGTTGAGCTCTTTGATGGACAATGCGATGGATGATGCAGTTGACGGAAGTAACGACTACCGTTTCAACCCGATCATGTCATTGAAGAATGAATATCGTAAGAATTATACCAACAACTTGCAGTTGAACGGTTTCGTAGAATATGAATTCATCAAGGGTCTGAAATTGAAGATTTCAGGCGGTTATACGTATGATGCCCGTAAGCGTGATGTATTCAACAACTCCAAGACCCGTTACGGTGGTCCTACTTCTACCGATAAGGTGAATGCGGAGGTAGTACGTAATGAACGTCTTACCTGGTTGAACGAAAATACGCTGACTTACCAGACCAATATCAAGAAGAAACATTTCTTCAATGCACTGGCCGGTATCACTTTCCAGAATTCGGATTATGAATATTATTCTTTCAAGACGACTCATATTCCTAACGAATCGTTGGGTATGGCGGGTATGTACGAAGGACAGGCCAATACTACCAGCTCTGCCAAGAGCTCATGGTCGATGATGTCTTACCTGGCACGTCTGAACTATAACTATAAGTCGAAGTATTATGCAACGGCTTCTTTCCGTGCCGACGGTTCTTCTAAGTTCAGCAAGGGCAACCGTTACGGTTATTTCCCTTCTGGTTCGTTGGCTTGGAACTTTACGGAAGAAGACTTCATGCAGCCGATTACCAAAGTGCTTTCTGCCGGTAAACTGCGTTTGAGCTGGGGTCTGACCGGTAACAACCGTATCGGTGAGTATGATTACTATGCCTTGCTTTCGGTATTGAAGGCTAAACAGGGAGACTATATCTCTAACGGAAGTATTCCGAGCGGTGTATATCCGATTGGCGGAGATAACACTACAGCGGGTGTGGTACCTATTTCTATCGTAAACGACAACTTGAGATGGGAGACTACCGAACAGTGGAACTTGGGTCTTGACCTGGGATTCTTCAATGACCGTGTGAACATTACTGCGGATATTTACCGTAAGACTACTCGCGACCTGCTGCTGGATGCTTCACTGCCGTTGAGCTCGGGATTCTACAGTGCTACCAAGAACATCGGTAAGGTTCGTAACGACGGTTTGGAATTGAGCTTGAGCACAGTCAATATCAAGACAAAGAACTTTACGTGGACAACCGACTTCAATATCTCATTCAACAAGAATAAGGTACTGGAACTGGCCGAGAACCAGACTTCATTGCTGACTTCGGCTACATTCGACAAGGATTATAACTCTCAGCCGAGTTATATCGCACGTGTAGGTTACCCGATGGGTATGATGTATGGTTATCTGTACGAAGGAACTTATAAGTATGAAGACTTCAACAAATCAGGAAACAGCTATACGCTGAAATCAAATGTACCGCATTATACTTCTGAGAACAATACTCAGCCGGGTATGCCGAAGTATAAGGATTTGAACGGTGACGGAGTCATCGACTCTAACGACCGTACAATCATCGGACGCGGACTTCCAATCCATACCGGTGGTTTCACCAATACTTTCGCATATAAGGGATTTGACCTGAGTGTGTTCTTCCAGTGGTCATACGGTAATGATATCCTGAATGCCAACCGTCTGTTCTTTGAAAGTTCCAACAACAAGTCGCGTGAGTTGAACCAGTATGCCAGCTATGCAGACCGCTGGACTCCGGAAAATCCGAACAGTGACATTCCGGCTGCGCTGATTTCTTCTTCTAACAAGGTGTTCTCTTCTCGCGTAGTGGAAGACGGATCGTTCTTGCGTCTGAAGACAGTGACACTGGGATATACTTTCCCGGTTACCAAGATTGCTAAGGCAAAACTGAGCAGTGCGAGAGTTTATATCGCTGCACAGAACTTGTGGACACTGACAAGTTATTCGGGATACGATCCGGAAGTATCTGTACGTAACAGTGCTTTGACTCCGGGATTGGATTATTCTTCTTATCCGAGAGCTTATTCGGTAAGTTTCGGTGTAAGCCTGGGATTCTGATCTGATTAACCAATATTCAACTAACTGACAATTATGAAAGCATTGAAATATACAATTTTATCTATTTTGCTCGGGGGTGCGGTAAGTTCTTGTAACTTCCTGGACAAGGAACCGGGCAAGCTGGTTATCGACAACTATTTTAATACTCCTGAGGAAGCTAATTCGTTCCTGACAGGAGTGTACGCGGCTTTGGGACAGTCTACCTTCTATGGTGCCGATTATTTGTACCTGGTGGGGGGTGATGACCTGGAACACTATGGAGGTACCAACCGTTCACCGAACTCAACCGGACTGATCTGTAACAACGCAACTTCGAGTGATGCGGCTGTAACGGGATTCTGGTATACGTTGTATTCGGGTATCAACCGTGCCAATATCTTCTTGGAAAATATTGACCGTGTATCGAAGATTGATGCGAAACTGAAGGCGCAGTATACGGCCGAGGCTCGTTTCTTGCGTGCGTTCTATTATTTTAACCTGGTTCAGTGCTGGGGAGATGTGCCTTTCCGTACTTCTTCGACCAGTGATGTCGTAGGATTGGATGCTCCTCGTGTAGACAAGCAGAAGATCTATGATTTCATTGTTTCGGAAATGGATGAGATTTCGAATGAGACAACCGGCGGACTGCTGACTGCGTCTGAATTGAATTATCAGCCGGGACGTATTTCGAAATCGGCTGCATGGGGTATTCTGGCTCGTGTATACTTGTTCCGTGCCGGAGAGTTCCATCGTGAGGGACGTGCTGCGAATGCGGATGAGACAAAGACTTATTACGAACAGGCTGCAAAGTATGCCAAGAAAGTGGTAGAACTTGGAAAGCATACCCTGGCAAAGGATTACTGGGATTTCTTTATCGACCTGTGTGCAGACCGTTACAATTCTACAGCTACCGAAAGTATCTGGGAAATTGAATTTGCCGGAAACAATACATCGGATGTGAAGGCAGAAGGACGTATCGGTAATATTATCGGTCTGGCTGCTCCTGACATGTCTTCCAAGAGTACGGTTACCGGATCGGCTGACCCTGGATTCGGCTATGAGTTCATTTTTGCAACTCCGAAGCTGTATAAGCTGTATGGTACGGACATCAATGCTCCGGAACTGGCTGATCCGGCTGATGAGGCTGCAAAGGCATTGCGTGAAAAAGATGCCCGTTATTACTGGAACATTGCTCCGTTCAAATATGTGGAAGACGGAGGTAAGAACACTGGTGTTACCGGTCGTGAGTTCTACGAACAGGCTGGACTGGATTATGTGCTGGCCAATGACAAGGGCCGTTCTTACAGCTATGGAAGCAAGGACGTGCTGACTACTGCCAAGCAGGTTGACTATGCGAGAGCTTGTTCGAAGTTCCGTCGTGAATATGAAGCCGACAAGAAAGACAAGAACAGTACTGCCATCAACTTCCCGGCTTTGCGCTACTCGGATGTGCTGCTGATGTTGGCCGAGGCTGAGAATGAAGTGAACAATGGTCCGACTGCAGATGCAGAAGCTGCCTTGTATGCAGTGCGTGAACGTGCCGGATTGAAGGAGGCTCTGCCGAAGATGTCAAAGGGACAGTTCCTGAAGGCAGTGAAGGACGAGCGTGCCCGTGAGTTGTGCTTCGAATATACTCGTCACTTCGATCTGATCCGTTGGGGAGAACTGGTTTCCAGCATGAATCCGTTGGCTGAGGAGGCTACAAACGGTGTGAACAGTGGCTGGAAGCAGGGACCTGTCAATGTGCACAACTATTTCCGTATTTCGGAAGCTTATAACTATTTCCCGATTCCTGAAGCTGAAATGGCTGTAAACAAGGCCATCACACAGAACAACCCGGGATGGTAAAAAACGTATTGTATCACTTTAATGTACTAAGTCAATGAAATTATATAAATTATTTTCTCTGGGCTTGCTGGCCGTAGGATTGAGCGCATGCGACAAGGCACTGGAACAGGGGTTGGACGATGCGGATATCTTCGTGGAACTGAATGACCAGGTGGTTTCTGACGGACAGATTATTACGGTTTCCAAGAATACTCCGATCCGGTTTAATATCAATGGTAATCCGGATTATGTGACTTTCTTTAGCGGTGAGACCGGACACCGGTATGTATATCGTAACCGTACGCTGATTGATATGGAACAGATTGAGTCTTCTGAACTTTCGTTCTCGGTATTGGCAGAGTATGGTAACCCGGCCGGAATTTTCCATTTCTATTATTCCGATGAGTTTACCGGATTGTATAAAGATAACTTCAAGGCCGACTCATTGCTGGTGGAGGAAAGCAACTGGACGGACATGGTGCCTCTTGAGGAGCTGCCTCAGAAGTCGGGAGGTACGGCTTCCTTTACCATCGACATGAAGCCTCATTTCGGCAAGAACCTGACACTGGCTGTCCGTTATGAAGGTATAGACAGAACCGCAACTCAGTCGCGTATCACATTCAACGATATGAAAATCACCAATAAGATGAAGAATGGTGAGACTGTGACAGTGGGAGCAGATGAATTCGGGTTTACACCTATCAACATGAGTTATGCCGACCGTACCAAGGCACAGATTGATGACCTGCCGGCTGATTTGAAGGCTAAGGCACAGGAGAACCTGAATGTGCTGCAGTATGCTACCGTAAACAACGGTGCTTCGGGGTTGTGGCGTATGGATCAGGTGGCCAACTATAAGTTGTGGATCAACAGTGCTTCAGCCGACAAGTCGAAGACATACAGCTGGCTGGTTTCTGATTATCTGGTAGTGAACTCTTGTGAACCGGATGCCGGAGTCAGTGTGAAGAACATGGCTACCATGGTAGATTATTACGAACATACCTACACTCAGGTAGGAACTTATACTGCTACTTTCGTGCTGACCAACGGTAATTTCCAGCATGAAGAGGCTAAAGTATGCAACATCATTATTAACGTTAAATAATTTAATACCCGAATAATCGTATGAAAAAATTAAAGTCTTTATTGCCTTTCTTGCTGATGCTGTTTGCGTTGGTAGGATGTAAAACGGATGATCTGGAAAAGGATATTGATAATCTGAAGGATCGTGTTGCCAATCTGGAAGCACAGGTAAGTCTTCTTAACGAAAACCTGAATGCTATCCGTGTGATTCTGGATGCTTCTACCACCATCTTGGAATATTCGGTGGACGAACAGGGTAATTATACGTTGAAACTGAGTAATGGAGAAACTATCTCATTGAACCAGGGTAGTGAAGGTCAGATTGTCATGCCTGAGATTTCCATCAATGAGAAAGGTGAATGGGTATTGAATGGTCAGGTTATCGGTCAGGCAACCGGTAATCAGGGTATGACTCCGAAGTTTAACATCAGTGCCGACAAGTATTGGCAGGTGAGCTACGACGATGGAGCTACTTATGAGTATGTATTGGATGCATCGGGTAACCGCGTTCCGGCTACTACCGACGGTAATGTAAATGTATCGGATGCATTCTTTAAGGATGTACAGGTAGAAGGAGACATGCTGGTAGTGACACTTCACGACGGGCAGAAATATTCTTTGCCTATCGTAGCCGATCTGGTTGCTGAAATTGTTGATCCGACAGAAGGATACAGCAATGATGTATGGACTTTGGGTTACAATACCGTTGCTACTACAGAAGTGAAGATTACCGGAGAAAACTATTTTGTAACAGTTCCTGCCGGAGGCTGGTCTGCTTCTTTGAGCGAGGTGAAAGACGGTAAGGCTGTGCTGACGGTGACTGCTCCTGCAATGGCTGCAGCAAGTCGTGCTACTGCCGACAACTCTACTGAACTGGTACTGCAGGTGAATAAAGGTGTGAACTGGGCGATTGATAAGATCAAGGTACAGGCCAAGAATGTAGTGGCAAGCTATAAGTCACTGTACGATGCGGGTCAGGTATTGACTATCGGCGGACAGGAAATCAGCAAGGAGAAATTTGGTGAAGCTACTTTGGTAGACAAGGCTGATTTTGAATTCAAAGATAATGGTGTTTACTTCATCGATCCGTCTGTGACTGTAAACTGGACTTCAACTGTGAACTTCAATACATTGGTATTGATCGGTAACAATTCTTCTGTAAAGAGTAAGATTGCTGCCAGCAAGCAGATGAAGGTTTCGGATGCGGATGACAACAATGGATTCCTCTTCTGTGCTAACCTGGAAATTGATGCAACTAATGTAACGGGTGACAAGGGTACTACATATTTGCTTGCACAGAACGGTAATTCGGCTTATAAGTTTGCGAAGTTCTATGATTGTGACTTTACAATTCCTTCTGCTCAGCCGTTGACTTACATTTCTACATCTTCCAGAAGTTTTGCAGAACTGTGCTTTGAAAACTGTGCGTTCGGTTTGCCGGCAGGTACACAGCAGCAGTATCTGATCAGTCTGGGTTCCAGCACTGCAATTTACCAGAAGATGGTATTTAAGAACAATGTATTCTACAGCAAGACTGCTTCTCAGCTGCTGACTAAGTTCAAACTCTTCAACGGTACAAAGGCTGGTATTACCAACTTCGTATTGGAACACAATACATTTGTAAACGTTGCCAGTGAAACAAGCTTTATGGTATACGCCAACACGCTGTCGGATGCAGTTGTTCAGTACAACCTCTTCTACTTCGATGCGGATCTGGCTACCAATGGAGGTATCTTCCGTCTGCTCGATAGTCAGAAACCGTCGGGATCAGTTTGTGACAAGAACATTGTATACCGTACTGATGCCAACAACTGGCAGGCATTCTATGGTGGTATAAAGAACGGATTCGACGGTGCCCAGGAAATAGAACGGATCAGTGCCAATCCGTTTGAAGGTGGTACATTCGACTTGGCTTCCGGTGCTTTCGTTCCGAATGCAACTTATGCTGAATACGGTGCAAAATTTGAATAAACACCTTGGACTATGAAGAAACTGATATATTTATTTTTAGGTATATTTTCTCTTATCGCACTTCATTCGTGCGATAAGAGAGACGATATCCGCAAGGATATTGATGACTTGAACGCTCGTCTGGACCAGCTCGAAAAGATGCTGCCGCAGATGAACGAGGAAATCGCGGATTTCCAGGGTATGTTGAACAATACGATTCTCATCATGGGTTACCAAATGGCTGAGAACGGAGATTATACAGTGGAACTGAGCAACGGTAACTCGTTTACGGTGCACAGCGGACGCCCTGCCGAAGAATTGCCGCTTCTGTCTATCGGGGAAGACGGATGGTATTATTCGAAGGACGGTGAGATGTATCCGCTGCTCGGACCGGACGGTGAGCAGGCTCCTGCGCTCGGTGAAGAGGGAGTGACTCCTACCATGCGGGTGAATGAACAGGGTATGTGGGAATACTCTCTGGACGGTGGCAAGACTTGGATTGGCAACATCGGTCCTGCCGATCCGGGCAAAGGAAGTGCCGGTGTCTCTATCTTTACCGGTGTAAAGGTGGCTGAGGACGGATCTTCACTGACGTTTACATGGATGAACGGCGAGGAGGAAATGAGCAAGGAAATCTCTCTGTACGGTGGTCTGGAACTGAAAGTGGAATATGGAGAAGGTCCTGTGGCGTTCTTCCTGAGTGAAAAGAAAGAATTTGCGGTTACACAGAAGGGTGTAGACCAGGTGGTGATTGAAACCAATACCTGGGGTGTACGTCTGGAAGAGGAGAAGCTGATTGTTACGGCTCCTTCACGCAATGTTCAGGGTAAGGAATATGAAGATCATATTATTCTGAAGATATTCTCTAAGGAAGGATATTGCCGCGTTGTGCAAGTACCTGTAAAATTATTAACAACAACTAGTGATGAAAATTCTGCCATTGCATGGCAGAATTTTTTGCTTCATAACGAAAAAAACGTGCTCCTGGACTATTCTTATGCTGGATATAATCATGGGGAAAGTGTCCCGGCGGATGGCTTTGCTTTAGGGTATAAGGTGATCAATGTAAAGGAACGTATGGAGCAGGATAAACTGACTGCCCGTGAGGCCTTGATCAAGATTCTGGATGAGAACAAGCTGGTAAGGGTCAGTAGTTCGAGCGCAACTAATGCGAATGCACGTATCGTGATTTATTTCCCAGCCGGTGATTATGACCTGCAGCCGGAGGGAATGTCCGACAAGTTTCCTGAAATTTACGGAGGTAATTTTGTAATCAAAGGTGAAGGTGCGGCCTCCCGCCTGATCATGAATCATACGATCGGTACCAGCGAGTCTACGGCGGCTCCTCTGCTGACAATCAAGCATACAAACAGCCCGACGAATATCTCCAATTCCAAGCAGCTGGCTACGGTTACCGAGAATGCTCCTAAGGGCAGTTTCAGTGTCAAGGTTTCTTCTACCAGTGGTCTGTATGCCGGAAAATGGGTACAGCTCCGTTTGCGCAGCAGCAACGACGCATTGCTGAAGGAGGAACTCGGTCCGTTGTATGCACAGAAAAAGAGTACCTGGTCGGTGGCACAGCAGCCGGGACTGTCTGGAAGCAATGAAGACGGCAAGGGTATTAATGTGATGGAATTCCACCAGATTAAGGAGGTCAGCGGCAATACGTTGACATTCCATGAACCGATCATGCATGAGGTGAATACGGCCTACAATGACTATGACGGAGGCTGGATCATCCGCGATTATAAATATTTTGAGAATGTGGGAGTAGAGGACCTGACTTTCGTGGGACAGGCTATCGTTCCTTATTATCACCACGGCGAAGGTATGGATGAATCGAAAGCCTGGTTGTATGACAGCGGTTATATGCCGTTGCAGATGGCCCGTGTGGTCAATTCGTGGGTACGTAATGTGACATTCGAGAGTGTAAGTGAGGCGGTGACTTTTGGTGAGTCGGCCAACTGTTCGGCTTACAACATTACCATAAAGGGTAACCGCGGTCATTCGGCAGTCCGTGCACAGGGTTCCAGCCGTGTATTTATCGGCAAGGTCATGGATGAAAGTTCCGACAGTCGTGGTCACGGCCAGTGGCATGGCTGCGGGGTATCAAAGCCGAGTATGGGTACGGTGGTATGGAACTGTACATGGGGACAGGATGCTTGTTTTGAATCTCATGCTACTCAGCCTCGTGCCACTTTGTTTGATAACTGCCGCGGTGGACTGGTTCGCTACCATTCGGGAGGTGCAGAAACAGAGGCGCCCAATCACCTGGGAGACCTGACGCTCTGGAACCTGAATGTAACGGGTACGGTGGATGAGAAAGGACAGAATTGGGCTACTGACTTCAGGTGGTGGGATGCATCCAACATCTGGTGGAAGATTTGTCCGCCGGTATTGGTGGGTGTACATGGACAGCAGGTCTCTTTCGCTCAGGAAGAAGGACAGTTCTCTTACGAAGAGAGCACAGGTACCAAGGTATCGCCTGAGTCACTGTACGAGGCTCAGCTCCGGAAACGTCTGGGATATGTGCCTGCATGGTTGAATGCGCTTAAGTAAAAATTATGGATAGGACTGCTGCAGTGCATGGTTTTCTGTGTGCTGCAGCAGTCTTTTGTTTTTATCAGAAGAATGTATGTGTAAGAGATTTTATCTGGGATGTCTGATGGGCCTTTTCCTGCTCATGGGAGGCACATCGTGCACCGAAAAAGAAGATTTGAATACGGATCCGGGAACGGGAGAGGTGATTGCCGTTGATCAGTGTATAGCAGATTATAATGCCAACATTGAGGCATATCAGCAATTGGCCGCCGGAAAGTCGAGTGTGATAGACTGTCTGCAGGAAGGAGAGAAATACCGTCTGGTCCTGTCCGACCGGTCGTCAGTAACCGCATATGCTGCAGCGGAAGCCCCGGCGGATATACCGGTGTTTGGTATCGATGCTCAGGGATATTGGATTTATTCACTGGAAGGAGAGCGGGAAACGCTGACCGACCTGAAGGGTGAACCGGTTGCTGCTTTGCCGAAAACGGGCAAGGGAGTGATGACTCCCCAGCTGAAACTGTCGGAAGAGGCTTTCTGGATGGTTTCGTTCAATGGACTGCAGTGGAAACCGTTGTCGAAGGCTCCGGTTACCGACCTGAACGGAAAGCGTGCAGCGGATTTTGCTTTTTACCGGAACATTGAACTGAACACGGTGACCGGAGAAATCAATTTGCATCCGCAGTTGGGAGAGTATGCGGTACAAGGCATTTCGGAATACATGAATACCACCCTGGCATGGAGAAAATATGTGATGCAGGCCGAAGATAATGTGTTGCTGGATTTTTCGTATGCGGGTTACAAACATGGAGAAGTAGCTCCTCCCGAGGCGGCTTCCTTAGGTTATAAGGTGATTGATATGCAGGAGGAGATGAACCGCAGAAAGTTGTCGGCAAGGGAAACCTTGATTCAGGTGCTGCAGGAGAATAAACTGAACAGGGATCCGGTTACCGGAAAGAATCAGGGAAATCCGAATGCCAAAATCGTCATTTATTTCCCGGCAGGAGATTATGTCTTGCACGATGATTCCGACAATACCCTGGTAGAAGGCAGCAGTAATACGGACTTGGACTCCAAGGGAAACAATACCAGTTCGTCTATCTTTATCCATGGAGGTAATTTGGTCATCCGGGGAGACGGCAGGGGAAAGACAAGGCTGATTATGGCTACTCCGAATCTGCCGACCAATCCGAATGTGATGTATTCTTCTCCGGACATGCTGTCCATCAAGCACAATTCGGAAATCTCCAAGTTGTGTGATGTGGTGTCCGACGCAGAGAAAGGAAGCTTCAGCGTGGAGGTTTCGGCTCCTGAACTGATTCAGGTGGGCGACTGGGTGTGCCTGCACCTGAAAAACAACAATGCCGAACTGGTGGCACAGGAGTTGAAGCCGTATGCCTGGGAGAGTACTATGGGAAACATTGCCAAAGAGGGGGTACAGGTGCGCGACTTTCACCAGGTAGTGGCGAAGAAGGGAAATACCCTTGTGTTCAAGGAACCTATCATGCACGAAGTGGAGAAAAAATGGGGATGGGAGATCTGTAAATACCCTCATTATGAGAATGTAGGTGTGGAAGATTTGACCTTTGTAGGATATGCTAAACCGGATTTCAGGCATCATGGCAACTGGCGGGATGATGGGGCATACAAACCGATTTCGATGTCACGGCTCACGAATTCTTGGATACGGCGGGTGGATTTTGAGAGTGTAAGCGAGGCGCTTTCCATCATAAGTTCGGCCAATGTTTCGGCATATGATGTGAATATTACAGGAAACAGGGGACACGCTGCCATGCGTTCTGCCGGTTCTTCACGGGTATTTATCGGGGCGGTTACCGACCGTACTCAGGGCCCGCTGGTATCCAACCCTGGCCGGATTGATCCGGAAGCGGGGCAGTATCATGCGTGTGGAGTTTCCAAGCAGAGCATGGGGGCCGTTATCTGGAATGTGAAATGGGGACTGGATGCTTGTTTTGAAGCGCATGCTACGCAGCCGCGGGCTACCTTGATTGACCGGTGTAGCGGAGGATTTCATCAGTCCCGTCAGGGAGGAGATGCCGACCAGGTTCCCAATCATCTGAACGACCTGGTTATCTGGAACATGCATACGGAGCGGGAGCCTGAAATCGCCAGCAACGGAAACAGACCGGCCAACGGAGAATATGACTGGTGGAGGTCGGGATGGAAATACTGGAAAATCCTGCCACCGGTGATTGTGGGCTACCACGGCGAACCGGTTCGTTTTGTACAGGAGCAGGTACGTCTGGATGAGAGTCACGGAACCAAGGTAGAGCCGGAATCGTTGTACGAGGCACAGTTGAAGTTGAGGCTGGGTTACGTTCCGGCCTGGCTGAATGAACTGAAGTAAACCGGCAGAACGAGTTGAATATAATAGAAGGAGGGAAATACCTGCAGTGTAGAGAGGGCTGCAGGTATTTTCATGTAAAAGGACCTTGTCATTGTTCCAAGTGGAGATTGACAAGGTCCTTTTTTTGTATACCGGGTAAAAATTTCAATTTATAAATCGGAATATCTGTTTGAAAATCAATATGATAAGAATTGTGCCTTATTTTTTTTGAAGATTTTGCCGATTTTTTTTGATTTGGCATAGGGGGATTTCATACCGGCTGCGTTATAGGAGTGAATTACTTAAATAGAAAACGAGAGAATTTTTAATTATTTACCTAAAAAACAGAACTGTATGAAATTCAGATTTATTGTATTATCTTTGTGTGTAGTGTTTGGCTTGAATGTAGTAAAGGCACAGAATTCAGGAAAACAGGAAGTATGTTCCGACAACCGTTATGAAATCCGTTTCTCGGTAAGTGACGGACTTACGTTGGGAACTTCCAGTGTACTGGGCGTCGGACTGGCTGATGCAATTCTAGGCAATAAGAGAGTCGATGAGCGTGCCTCTCTGGTATATGGAGTAGGTTATCGTTATGCCTTGAACCGTTTTCGTGTGGGTGGTGATTTTGCCTTTGCTACTGTAGAAAGCAAATTGCAGCCCAATGGAAGTGAGTCGCCTGCAGTAAAAGAACGTGAGTTGAACTTCATGGTGTTGCCGGCTGCTGACTTTGTCTATTACAAGCGGGGCCTGCTGGAACTTTATGGTTCAGCTTCTGCCGGAGTTAACCTGTTGCGTCATTCAGAAAAAGGACTGACCGAAGAAGGCAAGTCCCTTGCACGCAAGAAAGCCGATCTGTCATGTGCTTTTGCCTATCAGGTCAACCCGATAGCTGTGCGTGTAGGAAACAACTGCATAGGAGGTTTTGTAGAAGTAGGACTGGGCTATAAAGGCTATCTTACCGCAGGTTTGAGCTTGAAGTTTTAACGTATATCCCGCAGAGGGAGAGACTTTCCGATTTATTTAGTATTGAAGACAATCATGATGACAAGCAGGAAAGACAAATTTGAATCCAGGTTCCGTGAACATTATTCCAGACTCTGCCACCTGGCTTATGGTTATGTGGCAGACAGGGATGAGTGTGAGGATATGGTGCAGGAGGTGTTTATCAGTGTCTGGAACAGTGGGAAAGACAGTCTGCCGGAGGATGAGTTTGCTGCCTATGTCACGACTGCGTTGCGCAACCGATGCATTTCTTTTCTCCGGAAAAAATGCAATGCGGCGGTTTCTTTCGAGGATTTGTCCGTATTGCCTGCGGTGGAGGATGACGTTGCCGATCATGAAGGGGAGCAACGGTCTCTGACGGATTTCCTGCAGGAGGTCTTGTCAGTGCTGCCTCCCAAATGCCGGGAAGTCTTCCTGCTTGCCAAACAGCAGGACATGAAATACCGGGAAATTGCCCAGGCACTGGACATCTCGGAAAAAACGGTCGAGAATCAGATGACCAAGGCCATCCCCCTCTTGAGGCAGTATGTAAAGGAAAACCCCTATCTTTGGTTGTGTATAGGTTGGATATGTTCAATGATTGCTAATATCACATGGAAATGAGGAAGGAAGATTTGATAGATGAATTGTTGGCCCGCCATTTTGCAGGTGAATCAGTAGGAATGGAAGAGGAGAGGATACTCCAGGAATGGATAGATTCTCACGAGGAGGAGTACCGGCGTATGAAGGCACTGATTCAGACTCCTTTGGCACCCGAACGGGACTTTGATGCTTCGCAGGCCTGGAAGAGGCTCGAACCCAGACTGGAAAAGAGAGGTGTTCGGTCCATGAAGCTTCGCCCCTATGTGTACGGGATTGCCGCAGTGCTGGTTTCCTTGCTGGTAATGGCACCCTTCTTTCTGTGGAAAGGACAGCAATCTGAGGAACTGTTGAAATATGCCAACAATGGCAGCGTGGAACAGCGTATCTGGTTGCCCGACAGTTCAGAGGTGGTATTGTTTCCGGGAGCCTCATTGGCTTATCAGTCGCCGGAGTCGTCCGGAAAGCGGAAGACAGACCTGAAAGGCAAGGCATTTTTCAGTGTACGCCGCATCCCGGAGCAGCCCTTTGTCGTGAAGAGCGGCCGGTTGGAAGTGGAGGTACTGGGAACGTCCTTCCTGGTGGATGCGTTGCACGAGAACCGTTCCGGAGTCTACGTAGAGACAGGGAAGGTAAGGGTTTCTCTGGACGACCAGCAAGTGGTGTTGAAAGAAAATGAGCGGGTGGAATGTGACGGCCTGAGCATGAACAAAGCTACCATCACTCGTCCGTCCGACGTCTTTGCCAACCGTGGCCGGATATTGTATTTCAGTCAGACGCCTTTGCTGGAAGCCGTACAGCTGATTGAATCGCGTGAGGGAATTGAAATCCGGGTGGCAGAAGGACTGGAGTCGAATCAGATTACTTCCCGCATGGAGCTCGGCCGGCCCGAGGAAATACTTTCGGAACTGGCTTTTTTATGTCGCTGTCAATGGCAGACGGTTATCCCCGGAAAAAAATATATGCTTACTTTGTCGTCTGAAAAATGAGGTTTCTCTGGATGAAAATAATAGGTGATTATTTACGACAATACCCTAACTAACTTTGCTAATAATACCGTTCAGAACAGAAGTTTTGAACGGTATTTCTATTATATATTGAAAAATTCTTCTCCTTTTGCGTTGAATTTTCATTGCAACCTGTTATAAGGTAAAAAAAGAAGAAGCGTTTTTGATATGGGCAATTTCATAAATACATCATAATGAATTGTCGGTTGGAATACCGTGGCAGCTATTTAGGCTATGTATCTGGCAAAGGTCTGGCTTGGATAGCTGTTTATGAACGTATCTTTGAATAATTAGCCCATATCTGAACGCTTCTTTTTTCTTATACCTGCTATTCGCAGATAACTGTTTCCCAAGCAAATTTTCTTACCAAAGTTATATATACCAAACGCACTATTGTTTGGTAATATGAATATTGGTAAATTCAACTCTTTGTATGACCTTTTGGAGGCATTTCCTACAGAGGAAAGCTGCATCAAATATCTTGAGCAACAACGCTGGGCAAACGGCATTCCCGTTTCTCCTTATGACCCTACGTCTAAAGTATATAACCGTGGCGATGGAATGTACCGTTGCAAAAACACTGGTAAGAATTTCAACGTAAGAATTGGAACGTTGTTTGAAGGCTCAAAAGTCCCTTTGAGAAAATGGTTCGTAGCTATCTATGAAATTACTTCACGCAAGAAAGGTATTTCATCTATTGAACTATCCAAAAGAATATCTGTGACCTATAAAACTGCGTGGTTTATGAATCATCGTATTCGTGAATGTTTCGGTATTGTCATGGAAGAAAAACTTGATGGAGAAATTGAATTAGATGAAACTTTCGTTGGTGGTAAGAATAAAAATCGGCACTATAACAAGAAAGTAAAGAAGTGCCAAGGTAGAAGCTTCAAAGATAAAATTCCTGTCATGGGTATGCTTCAGCGTGGTGGTAAGGTGGTTTGTAAGGTAGTCCGTGATACTTCTTATAAATCTTTGACCGTTCCTATCCTAAAAACAGTAAAAAGAACAGCAACGTTATTCTCAGATGAATGGTGCGGATATAAAACCATTAGCAAGCTTTATGAGCATTATATCGTTGACCATGGTCACGGACAATATGTTGACGAAGATGCTTATACTAACAATATCGAAGGTTTTTGGAGTATTTTGAAACGTGGTTTAACAGGCATATATAACCATACAAGTAAGAAACACCTTCAACGATATGTTAATGAATTCTGTTTCCGCTATAATACAAGAGATTTTGATGATGTTTCACGATTTAATTTGTTACTTTGTAATTCAAATTATCGTATCAATTTTCAAAGTCTGACAAAATGAGTAAAAAGAAACAATTAACAATCGAAGACATGAAAAAAGCAATGGCTATTGAACTTCTACCTGCAAAAGAATTAAAGAAGCAAGCGGAAGTTCCCGTGGATTTTTCTGCTCTTATGCAGAAGGCTTTAAAATACGATATTAAGGAGAAAAAGAAAGGCAAGAAGTGAATTTCCTTGCCTTATACTATAAATGATATATCTAAACATTACGGTTCCATAGATGAAATAATACTTTTAGCATCAATATATTCAGGTGGAGTTTTTGTAAGCCATCCTGATTGTTGCTTTTGATAATATATATCTGTGGCATCCATTATACGATACATCGCTTTATCAATAGAAGTAGGATATGTTCTTCCATGCAGTTCCATAACAGCCACCTTACAGCTATTTCTACCTATATACCACATCTTGCAAAACTGCACTAAATCTTCTGCACTGACATAATCCACGGTTGGATATTTCTCCTTTTTAGTCCAAGCTAAAGCACCAGCTTTGAAATTTTCAGCAAAGGCATTGACTATTCTGTCATCAAATTTCACTCCACGCATCATAAACGACAAAATACCGCTCCACTCCTTAATAACACCTTTCTTTATTTGAACATCAGAAAGGGAGCTGAGTTCTGTTTCGGTCATAGCTGTAATTGATTTCTGCGCATACAGCTCATTTGTACATGTCATTCCTAAAATTATCAGGAATACGAAAAACAAGAAAAATTTTCTCATAATGGCGAATTTTAACGAGTTCTCCGTAGCAGCCACAGGAGAATGTTTAACAATGTTAGTCGTTAAAGAAAGTGGGCTACCCCCTGCACATACTCGTTAGGTATCGCCAAACACCTGCATATACGCACAGTAGGGCAACCCACAAGATATGAGCTGTCCTCTGTGCCTTGTATATACTTCTTTGATAATTTGGCGATTTCAACGAGTATAAGGCACTTCCTTATTTTCTTAAAAAGTTTGTCCAATAGGACTTTGCAAAGATAGAAATAATATCCGTATCTTTGTAGAAATAAAGCTGATAGTTATGAATGAAGTTATTGTAAAATGTCCTTATTGCGGAACAGATAATCATTTCTTTCCGCCCAGAATTATTGAAATAGGCTATTTTAGTTGCATCAAGTGTGGAAAATCACTACTTCCCGTGTTTTACGATGAACAACTATCTCATGACCATCAAAAACATAATGAGAAGGAAGGCCAATAGTAAAACCATCGGGTTGAGACAGTAAAAACTCAACCAATTCATCAAGTTTACAACCTTCAGGCTCGTTTCGGAAAAAATCTTCTATTTCCTTGCGTCCATGTAATTCTAATGAATCTAACATAATCTTTGATATAAAAAGTTTTGTATAAAAGTCAGAGGCATTCTCTCATACAATCCGATTTTTCTTCCAAAGGAATAACAAGGAAAGGAGGTGTTGCCTATGGAGAGAAAGTATATTGAATACAAAGTAGCCGAATACCCAGAACAAACTGAACGTGGTTTAGAATGGGTCGTCATCTTCAAACGTGTTTATTTGTAACCAATAATGCTCTTTTGCCTCTGACTTTTATTATTGACAGTGTGCTATCTTAATGATGATAGTTTTAACACTTCATCTTTCTGATAATCATTTTCAGTAGGATGATAAATCTTTTGAATTACAGAGTCAATATAAGATTTACAATCACGTGGCGTAAACCTTATAAGATATTCTTTCAAATCATTTTCTTTGATTGAGAACTTTTCTACATTTTTCCTCACTTTATATATGGGAGTGATTGATTCCTCATTGACCGTGATTACTTCTGAAACACGGAACATTTCTTGAATTCGTTTTTGAGTTTTATAGTCCATTTGTTCACTTGATTTTTCTATATATAACTTTGTAAATAAGAAATATGACATTTTGACGGACTTAACAATATGGCATAAATATTGTTGTAAAAAATTACATGTGCCATCGGCATATCGTTGTGCTTAAAAGTTCGTTTCCGAACACAACGGCAGTTTATACCTATCTTTCTGAAATCAAGATGGCGGAGCTTCATCCTCCGAATAAAAGGGGAATTAACATGTCTAACTTAACAATAAATTGTATATGAGCGTATTAGTTAAAAATGCTTCAAATACAGCTGATTTACAACCTCCGTATCCTTATAGCACGTGGATAGAATACTGGGAAGGTAAAAGTGGAATTAAACTTGATGCCAACACAAAGTATAATTGTCCTGCAGGAGATTGTAAAAATGCTTGTTACAGAAAGGATTTTGATGGATGCCATGTACAAAAGGTTTCCGATTATACTCATAAGATGTATATTATACCATTATGCAGTAGTTGCAATCAAAGAACTGATTACTTCTTTGTTGATGAAAACCTTTTAGTACCAGCACCATAATCATCAATGTTCACACTCCAACCTTGCTGCAACAAGGTCATGAGTACTATCAAAGCTACTGTCATTTTGGCACTATGACGGTGGCTTTTTCTTTATAACTTTGCGAATATAACGTATAATAGTTGGAAATATTGTATTTCTTATCAAAGTTTAAGACTTTAGTTTATTATAAACAAGATAAAACTCATTTTAGGGTATTGTCGTAAATAATCACCAAATAATATTATGCAGTTTCCTGTGTCTGGATATGCTCCAGGCACAGGAAACTGTGTCATATGGGCGGATGGCAGACTGTGAGCTTACGGTGCAGTCCCGGAAACAGCCGTTGATGGCCTGGTTTGAGTGGATTGAAAAGGAAGCAGGCATCCGACTGGCGTATAATCCTGCTCAGATAGCGCTTTCCCGTGAAGTGGAAGTCCGGTCGGCCGGAACGGTTACGGTCGGTGAGCTCCTGAAGCAGTTGCTGAGTGGCTATCGTTTTCAGACCATGGAAGCTCCTTCCCGTAAATTGCTGATCCAGGTTCTTCCTCCCGAGGAATATGAACTGTCGGGGATGGTACGGGAAGAAGAAAGTGGTGAGAAACTGTATGGGGCTGTTCTGTGGCTGGAAGGAGCCGATGGAAAGACGTATTCTGCCGTAACCTCCGAGAACGGTTTTTACCGGCTGGCCTTGCCACAGGGAAAATACCATCTGAAGGTCTCGTATATGGGATACCGGACCCATGAATCGGAGGTATATGTGCATGCCAACCGGTGGACGGATGTCCGCCTGAAACCGCAGTGGTATGAGTTGGGCGAGGTGACCGTGCGTCCGTTGCGGCAACTGGAGGAAATGGGGGAGTGTACACCCTCCAATTCCTTGTCGTTCAGCAGCAGCAACCTGTTCTCACAAATATGGGTGCTGCCTGGGGTAATCGGTGGGGTAGCCGGGGGAAATTTTCAGGTTGATGGCGGAAACGAAGATGAAAACCTGATTCTGCTGGATGGGGTACCGGTTTACCATCCTGGTCATATCAATTCGGCCTTGCCCATATTCAACGGGGATGCAGTGAAGCGTGTGACCTTTCACAAAGGCTTCTTTCCGACCCGTTTTGAGGGAAGGATTTCTTCCGTTACCGAGGTGGCGCTGAAAGATGGAAACAAACAGGAGTTCCGGCATACGGTTTCGATGGATATGCCGGCGGTGTCTGCGTTTATAGAAGGACCGCTGATCAAGAACAAACTGTCGTATGCCATTGGGGGAAGACGGAGCTGGATGGACCTTTTCGACGAACTGCTTTCGCAGGAGTTCCGCATGAACCATTCTTTTTATGATTTCAATCTGAAACTGTCGTATGATTTTTCTCCGAAGAGTTCGTTGGATTTTCTGATGTACCGGGCACGCGATGAATTTCATATTCCGACCGATGATGACCCTGAGACACCCATCCTGAAATGGAACAGCCAGATTTATCAGTTGCGGTTACGGACCAATTGGAAAAAGATGGAAAATACAACGGCTGTTTCCTGGACAGACCGTACCGACTGGGCGGATGGCTCTTACCTGGGACTGGATCTGGAAACGGCTATCGTGAATCGGGTAAGCACATGGAACGTCTCATCCGAATTCTGTTTCCATGCAGATGAGATGTACGAGGCGCGCTGGGGGGTACGTGCGTCTCTTGAAAAATTCCGTTTGCCTTCGTTCGGTTCCGGCACGGAGGAGGAGCGGGACGAATGGATCGGGCAGTACTCTCTGTTCTATGAGAACCAGCTTCGTCTGACTTCCCGTTTTTTCCTGCGCATCGGTATCAATGGAGTGGGATATGATCCCCGGAACAGCAAAAACTATTTCAGTATACAGCCCCGTTTGTCCTTGAAATATACTTTGGGAGAAAAGGATTTGATTTATGCCGACTTCTCGCGGATGGAACAGTTCTATCATACGGTCCGTCTGGACAATACGGCTTTGCCGACCGATTTCCGTATGCCAAGTATTGACGGGTATCGGCCCCGTACTTCCGAACACTATGAGATGGGCTGGAAGCATTTGGGAGAGAGTGGGCAACTGGAATGTGCGGTGTACTACAAGACCCGGAGGAATGTGGTGGCGCTGAAACCTGAAGTATATCCTTCGGACAACCGCTGGGAGGAGTATGTGATGGTCGGTGATGGAGAGAGTTATGGGGTCAGACTGTACGGTTACCGGAACTGGCCGCACTGGATGCTTCAGGCATCCTATGCCTATGGAAGAAGTCGGGAATGGTTCCCGGATTTGAAAGAACGGGGGAAAATGCCTTCGCTGTACGATATTCCTCATTCGCTGACCCTGGCTTTGTCTTATAAGTATAATGAGGTATCTTCCTGGTCGCTTGGAGGTATCTGCCGGTCGGGACGGGTCAGAAATACCGATGCTCCCGATTTTGAATCCCTTCCTTCCGAAACATTCCGTACGGAGAGGATGCCTTTCTCTTATCGTCTGGATGCCAGTTATTCTTTCCGGAAGTCATTTGGCAGGAAACTCTTTCTTTTCCGCCTGGGCTTGTATAATATCGTAGGAAATCCGACCGAAGAAGACGTCATTAATTTTTATTCCATCTATCTGGACCGTCATTGCCTTCCGTATGGCAGTTTCAGTTTAAGATTTTAAACGTACTCATTGTCTTGTCTGATTAGTGATTTTACCGTATTCTTTTTTACAAAATATCCGGTAATAAGATGCCGGACCTTTATTTTATTTCATAAACTCCTTATCTTTAAACTGGATGACTGATGTGGTTTTATTAATCAGCGACGCTGATTAATAAAACTGAGGTGCTGAGCCGATGATTTCCGTTGCTGACTGATGTTGCCTTCTTTGTTTTTCTCTTTTTATTTATTGGTCGGTTGACATATTTGTTTTTTGGGGATATTTTTACTGTCTTTGTTTCTTCTGATGTGGTAATCTATAATCTGACGATGAGCGGTTGACTGTTTTTATGTCTCTTGTCAGCTGAATGAATATTAGAATTAGATATGTGTATAATTTTTTTCTTTTTTGTGTGAATATTTCTTATTAATGATATATTTACACTTAATTTATACTCTATATCATTGAATCAACAATTTTATATTTTATGATGACAATAATTTGTATTACGATTTTGGCCTATATGATTATGGGTAAAAACATTGATTCCTTGCTGGAGAAAGTAAAAGATGTAGATTGGAAAGAAAAATGTAACGAGTTATTCGAGAAACTGAAACCTTATGCCAGGAAGGCAGGCAGAACTGCGGCTAAACCCTTATTACAGTTCTATTTTGTATTAACGGATGATAAGACGAGTACCCTGGATAGAGTATTGATTTATGCCGCTATCATATATACAATCTCTCCGGTCAGTTTAATTCCCAGTGTGGTGTATAAGTTCCTGGGAGTGCTTGACGAAGGTGCTGCGGTATTGTTCGTATACAATAAGGTGAAAAGTAAAATAACGCCTGAAATTAATAGGAAAGTCAATCAAACCTTGGATGAGTGGTTCGGTTGTGAATATGAAATCATCAACCAATAATTAATTGTTTTGAGAAACGGAAAATAAAGTCTTATGAAAGTGTTTATGTCCTATCCTGAAATACAGGATATTGTCTTTTCAAAAACAGGGAAAAAGATAACTTTATGTAGCCTGCAATAATTATGCAGACTTACTCGGACTGTTTTCACATAATATTGAAAAGGAAGAATAAATAGAGATATGGAAGCAAATGCATATTTATTGGAAGACTATGTCCAGGGGCTTTTTTCAAACTTGAAGCAAAAAATGACATCGGAAGATATGGAGCGCATAGTCGCTGCATATATGTTGGCAAAAGAAGCCCATCAAGGACAAATGCGGAAAAGTGGGGAACCGTATATTATTCATCCCATAGCAGTTGCACGCATTGTGGCTGAGGAGTTTGAATTAGGTGCCAATCCTATAATGGCTGCTTTTTTACATGATGTGGTTGAAGATACACCTTATACATTGGATGACATTAAAGAACGGTTTGGCGAAGATGTGGCTTTTCTGGTAGGTGTTGTAACCAAGCAGAAGAAATCCGAGTATAATCAGTCCAAGCAGATTGATAATTACAGACAAATTCTGGCTTCCGTACAATTCGATGTCAGGGCAATTCTTATTAAACTTGCCGACCGCCTGCATAATATGCGTACGCTGGAAAGCATGAAGCCGGACAAACAGATGAAGATAGCGGGAGAAACAGATTATTTCTATGCGCCACTGGCCAACCGGCTCGGAATGTATCATGTGAAGACGGAACTTGAAAACCTCTCTTTCCGCTTCCGGTGTTCAAGGGAATATTATTTTCTTGAAAACCTTATGGAAAAGGAGAAAGCTGCCTGTCAAAGCCGTATTGATGCCTTTCTGACTAAAATTGAAAGTCTTCTGAAAGAAAATAATATTCGTGCCAGAACGGAGATAAGATACCGTATGCCCTATAGTATCTGGAGGAAGATGAATAGTGTAGAGTGTGATTTCCAGCATGTGGATGGCAAACACTATGTGCGAATTGTATATGAAGCAGCGAATATTAAGGAGGAGAAGTATATCAGCTTAAAGATATATTCGGTTCTTACCGATTATTTTAAGGAAAAGCCGGGAAGTGTATCCAATTATATTAATGCTCCTAAAGAAAACGGGTATCAGAGTTTTCATCTGAAACTGCTGTGCGAGAATGGAAATTGGGAAGAGATACATATCTCGTCTGAAAGAATGGTCCGTAACTCAAGATTGGGATGTGCTGCAGAGCGTACGGAATCGAATTTGAAGGCATGGCTGGATAAGTTTAAGGCTGTACTTGAGGATGTGGCGTATCATAGCGAGATGGATTACATGGATGGTGTGACATCTTCTTTTTACAATGATGATATTATGGTTTTTACTCCCGGGGGCAGAGGAATCATTCTTCCCAAAGGTGCATCGGCTATAGATTTTGCATATGAGATTCATAGTAAAATTGGAGAAAAGGCTGTATATGCCAGGATTAACGGGAAATTATCGTCCGTAAAGACGGAGTTACGGCTCAGTAGAAATTTAGTGGGGATAAATTTGTAATCTAATCGAATAGTTCTTTA
>ENA-ORSM01000357-ORSM01000357.1-human-gut-metagenome-genome-assembly--contig:-NODE-357-length-40105-cov-5.619426_pt1 | contig 40105 bp, 33 predicted proteins | sample MGYA00241903_ERZ509170 | MGnify/ENA primary metagenome ERZ509170 (study PRJEB26280, sample SAMEA2338784) | human gut metagenome | biome: human gut; feature: human-associated habitat; material: faeces...
GTGGCGAACCACACTATTCCCTACTTTTTTACTTACTGATATTCCCAGACGATTCATCATGTGCTGATTAGGCAGCACGTACATCACCAGATACCGATTTGCTTTTGATGTTCCACGCTTGTAAACCTGTTGAAAATCTCTGTTTTTCTTTAAGGACTCTGAATATTTCATCGAATCCTCCTTTTTTCATTATAGAAGAAAAGACCACATCAACTGCGGTCTTATATCTTTAGGCTGATAACTGTTTTCTTCCTTTTAATCTTCTGGCAGCTAATACTTTACGGCCACCCTTTGTGCTCATACGAGCTCTGAATCCATGAACTTTAGCTCTGGATCTTTTCTTTGGCTGAAATGTCATTTTCATAGGTAAAGCACCTCCTTTATCTATTATAGCGTATTCGTAATATTTTCCTAGAACATCATTTCAATTATATTCATAATGACCCTGTTCGTCAAGCCAAAATATTAAAAATCTCAAGAAATATCAGCATTTCAGCCAATTATGGATTAACCCACACATCTATGTGGAAAGTTATGGTTAACGTAAAGTTATCCACTTTTTGTGGATAACTTGTGGATAACTCTAATTTTTCCTGTGTTTTTATCCCCATTTTTCGACTGTTTTTTACACAACATACTCAAAAAAACCTTTATTTTACATCTTTTTCAGTGTGGATACACTTATACACAATCCCCATAGTCATTTTTCCACTATTTCCTATGTTATGTAAACTTATGGCATTTTATCCACCATTTCATGGTTATACACATGTGGACAAAGTGGAAAACTATCCCCGTAACCTGTGAATTTTCCCCCTTTATACCCCCAATTAACCGTTGCTAATCACGCGAATTTATTATAATATATAAAAGGATATTTATGTCTTTTGACTTATACAATAAACTTTCAAAAAACCAGGAGATAGAAACATGGATAAAGTGATTGAAAATTGGGATAAAATTCTGCAAACCGTTAAAGCAGATTACGATGTAGGCGATGTTGCCTTTAATACCTGGCTGAAGCCGCTAAAAGTCTATGATGTCAAGGATAATGTGATTACGATTCTTGTTCCTTCAGAACAGGTTGTTTTAATAAACCTTCTTAATAAGAAGTATAAGCTTCTCCTTCAGGTTACTATTTGCGAAATAACCGGCATGGATGAATGCGAAGTCAAATTCATATCTCCTGATGAGGCACCCAAAAAAGAAGTTTCTTCTTATACTAATGCTGCAGCAGAAACAGGTCTTACCGATATTGACCGTCGCTGTGAAGAAGCTCACCTCAATCCCAAATATATTTTTGATACCTTTATCGTCGGTAACAATAATAAATTTGCACAGGCCGCAGCCCTTGCAGTTGCTGAATCTCCGGGAGATACATACAACCCGCTGTTTATCTATGGAGGTGCCGGCCTTGGTAAAACCCATCTTATGCATTCCATCGCTCATTATATTATTGAGCACGATGAAAACAGCAAAGTTTTGTATGTTACCAGTGAAGAATTTACCAATGAACTGATTGAAACGATCCGAAACGGAAACAACTCAGCAATGTCCAAATTCCGTGAAAAATACAGAAACATCGATGTTCTTCTTGTCGATGATATTCAGTTTATTATAGGAAAGGAATCTACACAGGAAGAATTTTTCCATACCTTTAACAGTTTGCACAGTGCGAAAAAACAGATCATCATATCTTCTGATAAACCGCCAAAAGATATGGAAATCCTGGAAGAACGTTTCCGTTCCAGATTCGAATGGGGGTTGATCGCAGATATCACCCTTCCGGATTATGAGACACGAATGGCTATTCTTCATAAAAAAGAAGAACTGGAAGGCTATAATATCAGCGAAGAAGTCATCAAATATATCGCAACAAATATCAAATCCAATATCCGAGAACTGGAAGGTGCTTTCAACAAAGTCATGGCCAGCTCCAAACTGGAAAAGAAAGAAGTAACCCTGGAACTTGCCGAACAGGCATTAAAAGACATTATTTCACCGGATGAACAAAAGGTGATCACTCCGGATTACATTATTTCTGTAGTTGCTGAGCATTATCACGTAACCGTTGCAGATCTCTGCGGCAATAAACGAAGCTCCAAAATCGTTATGCCACGACAGATTGCAATGTATCTGTGCCGTGATATTATAGATACTTCGCTCAAAACAATCGGCAAAAATCTGGGAGACCGTGACCATACCACAGTTATGCACGGGATAGAGAAGATTGAGAACGAATTAAAGACAAATGATAACCTCAAAAACTCCATTGATACGTTAAGGAAAAAAATTAATCCACAAGGTTAAGAGACTTTTCCACACACAATTTTAACTTTGAAAGTCGTTTATACACGGAGTTATACAGTAAAGAAATCCCCTTTTTTCAAGGTTTGAAAGACTTTTTCACATATTCACACCCCCCTAAGGCGGCTACGGCGGATTTCTTTATATATTTTTATTTATAAAGCCAATTCTGAAACAGGAAGGGAGTTATACACATCATGAAAATCATCTGTTCCAAAAGTAATCTTTTAAAAAGCGTAAATATATCTTTGAAAGCTGTACCATCCAAAACAACAATGCCAATTCTTGAATGTATTCTTATGGATGCAACAACAAACCAGATCAAATTTACTACCAATGATATGGAACTTGGTATTGAAACAATCGTTGATGGTCATATTGAAGAAAAAGGTATGGTTGCTCTTGATGCAAAAATCTTCTATGAAATCATTCGAAGACTTCCGGATAATGATGTAACCATTACCACAGACAGCAATTTCGTAGCTACGATCACCTGTGAAAAAGCCAAATTTACAATTCCGGGCAAAGCAGGCGAAGATTTTGCATATCTTCCGGTGATTGAAAAAGATGAATCACTGACTCTTTCTCAGTTTACTTTGAAAGAAATGATTCGTCAGACAATCTTTTCCATTGCAGTTAATGAAAATAACCGCCTGATGACCGGGGAATTATTTGAAATTAAAGACAATTGTCTAAAAATTGTTTCTCTGGATGGTCATCGTATCTCTATCCGTAAGATGCCTCTGAAAAAAGATTATTCAGATCGTAAGATCGTTGTTCCGGGAAAAACATTAAGTGAGATCAGCAAGATCCTGTCCGGTGAAATTGACGATCAGGTAAGTATCTATTTTACAAAAAATCATATTCTGTTTGAATTTGATCAGACGATGGTTGTTTCCAGACTGATCGAAGGAGAATATTTCCGCATTGATCAGATGCTTTCCAGTGATTACGATACAAAAGTCAGCGTAAACAAAAAAGAATTCCTTGACTGTATTGACCGAGCAACACTTCTGGTACGAGAAGGTTATAAGAAACCAATCGTAATCGAGATCAAAGATAACAGCATGGAACTGAAAATCGATTCTGCTATGGGTTCCATGAATGAAGAGATTGATATTGAAAAAGATGGTAAAGATATTCTCATCGGATTCAACCCGAAATTCCTGATCGATGCTTTGAAAGTTATAGATGATGAAGTAATTCATATGTATCTGATGAACCCGAAAGCACCATGTTTTATCAGAGATGATGAAGAAAACTACACATACCTGATCCTGCCGGTAAATATCAGTCAGAATCAGAATAGATAAAAATAGAATCAGTCCAGATAAGAGGTGAATGATTTGGAAATCAAAATCAGAGATGAATTTATAAAACTCGGACAGGCTTTGAAACTTGCCGGAGTCGTAGAAGACGGAGTGGAAGCAAAGTATGCGATTCAGGATGGTCTTGTTCAGGTAAATGGTGAAGTTGACCAGCGAAGAGGCCGTAAGGTTTATGAAGGTGATGTGATCACTTTTGAAGATCAGGAAATCAAAGTCATCAGATAATTATGTATATAGAATCGATAGAACTTAAGAATTTCAGAAATTATCAGGATCTGCAGCTGGATTTTGATAAAGGAACCAATATTTTTTATGGAGATAATGCGCAGGGTAAAACCAATATTCTGGAATCTGTGTATATTTGTGGGACAACGAAATCACATAAAGGAAGTAAAGACAAAGAAATCATTCGTTTTGGAGAGGAAGAATCGCATATTCGAATGATGGTAAAAAAGGATGAGCTTTCTTATAAGATCGATATGCATCTTCGTAAAAATAAGGCAAAAGGCGTGGCAATCAATGGATTACCGATTAAAAAAGCCAGGGAATTATTTGGAATCGTAAATCTTGTTTTTTTCTCACCGGAGGATCTGAATATCATCAAAAACGGACCTGGTGAGAGAAGAAGATTTATGGATCTGGAATTATGCCAGCTTGACCAGATATATCTGACGGATCTGGCAGGATATAATCATATCGTAAATCAGAGAAACCGTCTTCTGAAAGATCTTTACCAGAATCCTTCTTTACGGGAAACACTGGAAATCTGGGACATTCAGATGTTGCAGTACGGAAAGAAGATCATTGAAAAAAGGCGGGATTTTGTCAGAGACCTGAATGATGTGATTCAGGATATCCATCGTAATCTGACGGGTGGAGAAGAACATCTTGAGGTCATTTACGAACCGAGTACAGAGTCAGAATGCTTTGAAGAAACTTTGAAAAAAAACAGAGAACGTGATATGCGGATGAAAATGACGTCTGCCGGTCCACACAGAGATGATCTGTGTTTCATGGTAAACGGAATCGATATCCGGAAATTTGGTTCACAGGGACAGCAGAGAACAGCGGCCCTGTCTTTGAAACTTTCAGAAATCTATCTGGTAAAAGAAAAAATCAAAGATACGCCGATACTTCTTCTGGATGATGTACTTTCAGAGTTGGACAGCAACAGACAGACATATCTGCTGGACAGCATTCATGATATACAGACACTGATCACTTGTACGGGACTGGATGATTTTGTGAGCCACCAGTTTCATATCAACAAAGTTTTCAAAGTGGTAAAAGGAGAAGTGTTTAACCCTGTAAATTAAAGCATTTTTGTGGTTATCATATTTTGACAAGCATTATGGCATATGTTACACTGTTTTTAATATTGGAAAGTTGGTGAATGCATTGGATAAAGAGGAATTTCGGATCAAACTCGAAGAAATAAATCGTCTTGTAGAAAAGAAAAATTACAAGGATGCCATGGAAGTGGTAGACAGTATTGACTGGCGTCGTGTTAAGAATGTTCGTACCTTATGTGTTGTTGGAGAAATCTATGCAGCAAATAAAAGATACGAAGACAGTAAGGAAATCTTCCTTCTGGCTTATCACAGAGCACCGATTGGCAAAAATATTTTATATCGTTTAATTGAAGTATCCCTCAAGATGAAGGATATCAGCGAAGCAGAAGAATTTTATGAGGAATTTCTGGAGGTTGCACCAAATGATAACACCAGATATATCCTCAAGTACAAAATCTGCAAGGAAAAACAGGTTTCTCTGGATGAACAGATCAGAATCCTGGAAGAATACAAAGAGAAAGAATTTACAGAGCGCTGGTCTTATGAACTGGCAAAACTGTATTATCAGAATGGAGATACTCAGAAGTGTCTGAGTCTTTGTGATGAAATGGTTCTCTGGTTCAGTGACGGAAAATACGTTATGAAGGCACTGGATCTCAAGAACAGAATGGGAATGCTGACGGGAGAAGAAAAAGAAAAATATGACAGTCAGTTTATTCCAAAACTTACACCTGTAGAAGATGCGGATTCTATCAATGAAGAAAAGCCTGCGCAGGAAGTGAAAACTGCAGAAGAGGACGGACCTGTGATCGAGAGCGTAGCAATCGATGAGAGAGATGTCAACAGTGCAGAAAGTCTTCAGGAAAAAATTTCGAAAGGTATCAGAGATATCTTCAGTGGAAACAAAAAGAAAGAAACTGAAGAAGATTTCATGAAAGAAGAACAGGAAGCTCCGGAAGAAGTCCAGGAGGAACTTATCAAAGACATTTCTTCTGATGAGACTGATGTGAATGTTCCGGAACTTGAGCCGGAAGATGCAGTGATCCATCCGCCTAAGAATCCAGGACAGTCTGTTTTCAGCAATATGGAAGAAATGATCGAGCAGGTTACCGAAGAGGAAATCAAGAGTGGTCCGGAAGAACCGACTGCCGGAGAAAATACGGAGATACTGGAATCAGAGGATACTCTGGAAGCAGCTGAGCCTGCTGAAAATGTTGAAGCTGAGAAGGAAGATAAAGCGGCTGAGAATACAGAAAAACAGGAAGAACAGCCGGTTGAAATGAAAATGCCGGAGCTTGAAATTCCGGAATCCATGAAGAATATGAATTTGGATAATCCTGAAGAAATAGAAATTCCAAAAGCACCGGATATCTGCCTGCCAGGTGCAGAAAATGCATCTTCAGATGATTTTGAATTTAATCTTGAAGATACAATCCTTGCAGCTGCGTCTGCCCAGGGAATTGAAATTCCGAAAGGACCGATTCCGGCAAAGAAACCAGCTGAAGAGGTTCAGGAAATTGTTCCGGAGGACGATGAAGAATATATGTCCGAAGAAGATCTTCAGAGTGCAGAGGATGAATTTATGAATGGTCCGGCAGGAAAAGCAGCCGAGCCGGAACAGGATGAAACGGAATCCGATGAGAATGATCAGGAAGAACCGGAAACAGATGAATTTGATTCTCTGATGGAAGATGATGAAGATTTCGGAGAAGAAGACGGTTATGAAGATGAGGATGATCTGCTGAAAGGAATGGATTTCCTCAATGATATTGATAATGCAGAGACAATGGAGATTCCTGTCAGAGAAGTTAAGAAATCCAAACCTGCGAAAAAAGCAAAAAAACCGATTTCAGAAGAAGAAGAAATGGAACAGCTGATCGATTCTATGCAGCCTAAGAAAAATGCAGAAGATATCATTCCGAGGGAAAAAGTACTTACAGAGGATGAAGAGAAGCTCTTTACATACTTTGCAAAAGTACCTGGACTGAAAGAACAGATCCTTGATACGCTTTGTGATGTACAGATGGGTGCTGCAGATAAAACATCCAGAACAGGTAACGTGATTGTTATGGGTGGTCGTGAAACCGGAAAAACCCGCCTGATCTCAAGTCTGATTCCTGCAATCTGCAAAGAGCTGAATCTGGATGCATCCAAAGTTGCCTATGTATTTGCAGATCAGATCAATGGCAAGAATATTGCAGAGATCGTCAGCAAGATGGCAGGAGGATTCCTGGTTATCGAAAACGCAAATCAGCTTACCAAAGAAACAGTAAATCAGCTGAACAAAGCAATGGAATTCCGTACAGACGGTCTGATCGTTATCATCGAAGATGAAAAGATCGGTATGCGTAAACTGATTGCGAGATTCCCGAAATTTACATCCAAATTTACATCTATGATCAATATTCCGGTATTTACCAATGATGAGCTTGTTAACTTTGCAAAAGTGTACACAAGAGAAAATGGATATACTATTGATCAGATGGGTATGCTTGCACTGTATAATCTGATCAGTACAAGCCAGAAAGAAGATCAGCCGATGAATGTAGGCGCTGTCAAAGAAATCATTGATAATGCCATTGCAAAATCCAAAGGCGGACTTCGTAAGCTGATAGGCAAGAAGAAAGTCAATCCTGACGGATACATGGTACTTTACGAGAAAGATTTCAGCTGAAAAATTAAAATGAGCATAAGCAACAGGAGGAAATTATGACCAGACCTTATCTTGGAAACCCGAAATATACCATTGAAGTTCTTCAAAAGTACGGATTTGTGTTCCAGAAAAGGTTTGGTCAGAATTTTCTGATCGATACCCGTGTTCTGGACAGGATCATTGAGGCATCTGAAATTACAAAAGATGATTTTGTACTGGAAATCGGACCAGGAATCGGAACGATGACTCAGTATCTGGCAGATGCGGCCAGAGAGGTTACTGCAGTTGAGATTGATGACGCGTTGATCCCGATTCTTCAGGATACGCTGAAAGAGTGGGATAATGTATCTGTGATACATGGTGATATCCTGAAGACAGATATCCGGAAGATCGCAGATGAAAAGAATCAGGGACGTCCGATCAAAGTTGTGGCAAATCTGCCGTATTATATAACAACACCGATCATCATGGGACTGTTTGAAAGTCATGTGCCTGTAGATTCCATTACGGTAATGGTTCAGAAAGAAGTTGCAGACAGAATGCAGACAGGTCCCGGATCCAAGGATTATGGCGCTTTATCACTGGCAGTACAGTATTATGCAAAACCGGAGATCGTGGCAAATGTTCCGCCGAACTGTTTTATGCCGAGACCGAAGGTTGGCAGTGCAGTGATCCGGCTGACCAGACATCAGAATCCGCCGGTACAGGCAAAGGATGAAAAGCTGATGTTCCGTATTATCCGCGCTTCTTTTAACCAGAGAAGAAAGACACTGGCAAACGGATTAAAAAATTCACAGGAGCTGCAGTTTACCAAAGAACAGGTTGAGCAGGCAATCACGGAATGTGGACTTCCACTGAATATCCGAGGTGAGGCTCTTACCCTGGAACAGTTTGCTGCACTGGCAGATATTTTTGTAGATATGAAATAATAAAAATAACAACTATAAAAGGCATCCGGTGGCTGGTCGGATGCCTTTTATAGTAATATTTATTAAATTTAAAAGGAAGGAGAGTTGATTGCTTTTCGGCAATCAACATATGAAAAAGAAAATTTTATAAAAATAATGTTGGCTGTATTATTTTTATGGTCTTAGTATATCCAGAAATTGTGATGGAATCATGTTTAACTTATGAAAAAAAAGTGAACGATTGTCGAAAGTTCTATGAATTAAGAATATTTTACAGCTTTTTTTTCAGAGTGTGTTATAATGCAGTTCGTATCATTGATAGAAACTGTAATTGTATTTAATCAGGAGGTAATTAAAATGATGAAAATAAACAAATTAAGTGCATTTATTCTTGCAGGAGCTCTTACATGTACTGCACCTGCCATGGTTTATGCAGATCAGACAACAGATGCTGCTGTAGATCAGGCAGTAGAACTTCTGGAGCAGAGTGGAGTAGATGACCTGCTATCAGATCCGGATAAAGTGGTAGATCTTATTATCTCTGCCCAAGAAACTCTGGGAACAGTAAATGTAACAGATGATCAGATCAGCAGTGCACTGGATGTTGCAGCTGGAGAATTAGGGGTAACTCTTTCTGATTCTGACAAATCCACATTAATTCAGCTGTACAATAAATTCAAAAACATGGATCTGGATGAGAATGAACTGAGATCTCAGGTAAACAAAGTGTATGACAAACTGGAAAGCCTTGGAATTACGAAAGAAGATGTGAAGGGAATTCTTGGCAAACTTGTTGAGCTTGTAAAAGGATTTCTGAACTAAGAAGAGTTCTGTTATATGACAATGTATAAAATACACAACAAGTAAAATAATATAAAAAAACCATATGTTACATTTTTATAAAAAACGAGGATGAAAAACGAAAAAATTGTGCAAATACACGAAAGGTTCATGACTTGTTCATACTATGTTCATAATTGACTGGTATTATAAGGATAGTTCGAAAGAGCTACACAAAACAGACGTTGTAATGTTCTTCATTACACATAAATTTTTTCATAATAATCGCCCCGGTAAACCACTGCCGGGGCACTCCTCGTTTATAAGCCCCTATTTTGGGGGCTTTTTTTATTTTACAGGTTATAATATAATTGATATCAGGATACAAAAGAATGTATTGAAGGAAATGCATTGCGAAAACATGTGGCATGCTATAATACAGATAATAAATAAAGAATAACAAGTATAAGTAAAGGAGAACGGAAAATCATGGCTGAATCAATGAAAGATTATGAAAAAGAACTGGAAGAGTCTATGAAAACAATAGAAGAAGGCGATATTCTTACAGGGACTGTAATCAGTGTAGATGAAAAAGAAGTAATCCTTGATCTGAAATATTATGCAGAGGGCGTGATTCCGGCAGAAAACTACAGCAGAGAACCGGGATTCAGCCTGAAGGATGAAGTACATGAAGGAGATGAAGTCTCTGCAACAGTTGTAAGAAAAGACGATGGACAGGGAAATATTCTTCTTTCCAGAGTTGAGGCAGTAGACGTGCTGGCATGGGATAAATTAAAAGAACTGAAAGAATCCGGTGAAGTGCTGGATGTTGTAGTAAAAGGAATCACAAATGCCGGTGTTATTGCGTATGTGGAAGGTGTAAGGGGATTTATTCCAGCATCCAAACTTGCACTGAATTATGTGGAGGACACAGAAGAATATCTGAATAAACCGATTCAGGTACAGGTGCTGGATGTAGACAAAGAAAGTAAGAAACTGATTCTTTCTGCCAAAGAAATTCTCAGAGCAAAAGCGGAAGAAGAAAGAAAGAATAAAGTTTCAAACCTGGAGATTGGTCTTGTAACAGAAGGAACTGTAGAGAGTCTTCAGCCATATGGGGCATTTGTAAATCTTGGAAATGGACTTTCCGGCCTGGTTCACATTTCACAGATCTGTGAAAAAAGGATCAAGAAACCGTCAGAGGTTCTGGCAGTGGGAGATACGGTAAAGGTCAAAGTTACTGCGATCAAAGATGGCAAACTCAGTCTCAGCATCAAAGAAGCAACAGATATGATGGCAAAGGAAATCGAAGAAGAGGTTTACGAAGTGCCGGATGCAGGAGAGCAGGCAACGACTTCTCTGGGATCACTTTTTGCAAACATTAAATTAGATTAATTAATAAGAGGATTTTATTTTTATGAAAAATCAGGAAAAAATTTTTGTTATCGGACACAAAAATCCGGATACAGATTCCATCTGTTCTGCAATCGCCTATTGTGATATCAAAAACAGAACTACGCAGGAAAGCAGATATATTCCAAAACGTGCAGGACAGATCAATGAAGAAACAGAATATGTACTGAATCGTTTTGGAGTACATCCACCAGGATACTTAAGCAATATAGGAACACAGGTAAAGGATATGGATATCCGCCTGAGTCCGGAAGCAAATAAGAGCATGTCACTGAAAAATGCATGGGATCTGATGCAGGAAAACAGCATCGTTTCTCTGCCGATTCGTGAAAAAGACGGCACATTGGAAGGCCTGATCACAATTGGTGATATTGCAAAAACATATATGGATACAACAGACAGCTATCTTCTTTCCAGAGCGAGAACGCAGTATCAGCGAATCGCTGAGACAATCGGAGGAAAAGTGATCGAAGGTAACGCACATGGATATTTTATCCAGGGAAAGATTATGGTAGCAACTGCCAATCCGGATAAGATGAAAGAATATGTAGAAGAAAATGATATGGTCATCATGGGTAATCGTGAAGAAGACCATCTGCAGGCGATTGAGCAGAATGTAAGCTGTATCATCGTTGGAATGGGGATTGAAGTTACCGAAAAGGTACTGAAACTGGCACATGAGAAAGATATAGTCATTATTTCTTCTCCGTATGATACCTTTACGATCTCACGTCTGATCAATCAGAGTATTCCTGTTAAATATATCATGAAAACAGATAATCTGGTTACATTTAACACAGAAGATTTTACAGATGATATTCAGGAAGTAATGATCAAACATCGTCATCGTGCATTCCCGGTCATCAACAAAAAAGGCAAATGTATTGGTACGATTTCCAGACGTAATTTCCTGGACATGCACAGGAAAAAAGTGGTTCTGGTAGATCATAATGAAAAAGACCAGGCTGTAGATAATATTGATAAGGCTGATATCATGGAGATCATTGATCATCACAAACTGGGCACACTGCAGACAATGCAGCCGATCAGTTTCCGCAATCAGCCGGTTGGCTGTACAGGCACGATCATGTATCAGATGTATGGAGAACAGAAACTGGAGATTCCGCCTAAAATCGCCGGACTTCTCTGCGCTGCGATCATTTCTGATACACTGATGTTCCGTTCTCCGACCTGTACACTGCAGGACAAAATGGCTGCAGGTGCACTTGCACTTATTGCAGACATTTCCATTGAAGAATTTGCAAGAGAAATGTTTAAGGCAGGAAGCAATCTGAAAGACAAATCTCCGGAGGAAATCTTCTATCAGGATTACAAGAAGTTTATTGCAGAGGGAGATATCTGCTTCGGTGTAGGTCAGATCAGCTCCATGGATGCAGATGAACTGCGCGAGATCAAAGAACGTTTGATTCCGTTTATGGTCAGCGAATGCGGACGTCACGGTGTATCAAGAGTATACTTTATGCTGACAGATATTATGGAGCAGTCTACAGAGCTTCTGTTCTATGGCGAGGGAAGTGAGGAAATGGCTGTCAATGCATTTAAGATTGAACCTAAGGATGGAACGATTTATCTGAAAGGTGTCGTATCACGTAAGAAACAGCTGATTCCGCCACTTATGGAGGCCGCACAGATGATCGGCAGCGATTACGTATAAATCGGAGGAAAACAAATGGCAAAACAAACATGGAAACCAGGCAATATGATATACCCGATCCCGGCAGTCATGGTGAGCGTTACAGATGGGAAAGGGCAGGATGATATTATAACGGTTGCATGGACCGGTACCATCTGTACCAATCCTCCGATGGCTTATATTTCAGTAAGACCGGAGCGTTTTTCCTATCACATGATAAAAGAAACCGGAGAATTCGTGATCAATCTGACAACAGAAGAACTTGCTGCAGCAACGGATTACTGTGGAGTCAGATCCGGACGTGATGTAGACAAATTCAAAGAGACCGGACTTACGAGAGAAAAGGCGGATATCGTAAAAGCACCGATGATAAAAGAGGCTCCGGTGTCGATCGAATGCAGAGTAAAAGAAATCAGAGAGCTTGGTTCACATCATATGTTTCTGGCAGAGGTTGTTGCAGTTCATGCAGACGAACGCTATATGGACGAAAATAATCGTTTTGACCTGAACAGAGCCAGACCGCTGGTCTATTCTCATGGAGAATATCTTGGCACAGGAAAGAAGCTGGGAACTTTTGGATACAGTGTAAAAAAACGTAAAAAAGCTGTTCCCCCAAAAACGAAAAAGACCGCCAAGCCTTGATTTAAAAGAGATTGCAGAATACTGCTGTTTATGGTAAAATATTCTTTAAGCAATTCATAAGAGACAGGAGAAAAGAAATTTTATGAATAATATAACGTTGATAGGAATGCCGGGAGCAGGAAAAAGTACAATAGGGGTTGTACTGGCGAAGGTATTGGGCTATCAGTTCCTTGATTCCGATCTTCTGATTCAGAAACAGGAAAAGAGACGCCTGTCCGAAATCATAGAAGAAGAAGGATATAAAGGATTTAAAGATGTTGAGAATCGTGTCAATGCATCAATAGAGGCAGAGAATACGGTCATTGCAACAGGTGGAAGCGTTGTTTACTGCGAAGAAGCCATGGAACATCTGAAATCCATAGGAACCGTTGTGTATTTGAAATTGTCTTTAAATGCTCTTTCAAAGCGACTCGGAAATCTGAAGGGCAGAGGCGTTTTGCTGAGAGAAGGACAGAATCTTACGGATCTGTATGAAGAAAGAACTCCATTGTACGAAAAGTACGCAGATATTGTGATAGATGAAGAGGGGAAAGATCTGGAAGCAAGTCTGGAGATTCTTTTGAAAACACTGAAAGAAAAGTAAGAGTAACCATTGAAAAGCAGGGGAGCAGAAGCGTACAGAGGAAATTTTTATTTACAAATGTGAAATTTGTGTTATAATACGAAACTGAGCTTTTTAACAAAGTATTAAAAGTGTTTAAAAATCTGATAATAAATTTCTGATATTTGCTTCGGCTTACGGAGTGAAAATAATTATAGAGGTGCTTTATGGAACAGTATGTAATTAAAGGCGGCAACCCGTTAGTGGGAGAAGTAGAAATTGGTGGCGCCAAAAATGCTGCACTTGCAATTCTTTCTGCAGCAATTATGACGGATGAAACAATCCTTATCGAGAACCTGCCTGATGTAAGAGACATTAATGTTTTATTGGAAGCAATCGCCGGTATTGGCGCACAGGTAGAGCGAATTAACAGATCTACAGTAAAAATCAATGGTTCTACGATCAACGACATCAGTGTTGATTATGAATATATTAAAAAAATCCGTGCATCCTATTATCTTCTGGGTGCATTACTTGGTAAATACAAGCATGCAGAAGTACCACTTCCTGGCGGATGCAACATCGGAAGTCGTCCGATCGACCAGCATCTCAAAGGATTCCGTGCACTTGGTGCATCTGTGAATATTCTTCACGGTGCGATCGTTGCCGAGACAGAGAATCTTCACGGAAGTCATATCTTCTTAGATGTAGTTTCTGTAGGAGCTACGATCAATATCATGATGGCAGCATCTATGGCGTCAGGACGTACGATCATTGAGAATGCAGCAAGAGAGCCGCATGTCGTTGATGTTGCGAACTTCCTGAACAGCATGGGCGCCAACATCAAAGGTGCAGGTACAGATGTTATCCGTATCAAAGGTGTTGAGAAACTTCACCGTACTGAATATTCCATCATCCCGGATCAGATTGAAGCCGGAACATTTATGTTCGCAGCTGCAGCAACCGGTGGTGATGTTACCGTTAAGAATGTTATCCCGAAACATCTGGAAGCAACTACAGCCAAACTGGAAGAAATCGGCTGTGAGGTTGAAGAATTTGATGATGCTGTACGTGTACGTGCAGGCAAGAGACTTCACCGCACACATGTGAAGACACTTCCTTATCCGGGATATCCGACAGATATGCAGCCGCAGATCGCAGTAACTCTGGCACTTGCAGAAGGAACCAGTATTGTTACGGAGAGTATTTTTGAAAACCGTTTCAAATATGCGGACGAGCTTTCCAGAATGGGAGCATGCATTAAAGTCGAAGGTAATTCAGCAATCATCGACGGTGTCAAGAAACTGACAGGCGCAAGAGTAAGTGCACCGGACCTCCGTGCAGGAGCAGCACTTGTCATTGCAGGTCTGGCAGCAGACGGAATCACTGTTGTTGATGATATCGTTTATATCCAGCGTGGATATGAGAATTTCGAAGAGAAACTGAGAAGTCTCGGTGCTGAGATTGAGAAAGTTTCCAGCGAGAAAGAAATCCAGAAATTCCGTCTTCGCGTAGGATGATAAAAATTGTCAGTTCTTATACTTGACAATTATATAAAATGAGTATATTGTATGTACTGCAATATCAACTAAGAATAACTAAATAAAACGGCCTTTTATTCAGAGTGGTGGAGATACAAAGGATCTATGAAGCCACGGCAACCCCTTTATGTATAAGGAAGGTGCCAACCTGAGCGAGTCATCGAACAATAAGAGGATTGAAATAAATTTCAAGACAGTCCTATTGTTGGGGCTGTCTTATTTGTTGTTGATTGCAGAATTACGAGAATTGCGGAGCAATGGAGTAATTCGTAGAACATTTAACTGATTATTTACAGAAAGAGGTTAACAATGGAGAAAGAAAAAATTTTATTTACTTCCGAATCAGTAACAGAAGGCCATCCGGACAAAATGTGTGATGCTATTTCTGATGCGATTCTTGACGCAATCATGAAAGAAGACCCGATGGGACGTGTTGCATGCGAGACAGCAACAACAACAGGTCTTGTACTTGTAATGGGTGAGATCACAACAAGTGCTTATGTTGACATCCAGAAAATCGTAAGAGATACCGTAAGAGAAATCGGCTATACACGTGGAAAATACGGTTTTGATGCAGAAACATGTGCAGTTATCACAGCAATCGATGAGCAGTCCACAGACATCGCAATGGGAGTTGATAAAGCTCTGGAAGCAAAAATGGGTGAAGACGAGATCGATGCAATCGGTGCCGGAGACCAGGGTATGATGTTTGGATATGCTTCCAATGAAACAGAAGAATATATGCCATATCCGATCAACATGGCACACAAACTTGCACGCCAGCTGACAAAAGTACGTAAAGACGGAACTCTGCCATACTTAAGACCAGACGGAAAAACACAGGTAACTGTTGAATATAACGAAGAAGGAAAACCGATCCGTATCGATGCAGTTGTATGTTCTACACAGCATGATCCGGAAGTTACACAGGAACAGATTCATGAAGATATCAAAAAATATGTATTCGATGAAATCATCCCTGCTGATATGGTTGATGATGAGACAAAATATTTCATCAATCCTACAGGACGTTTTGTAATCGGTGGACCTCATGGTGACAGTGGACTTACAGGTCGTAAGATCATCGTTGATACTTACGGTGGAGCAGGACGTCACGGCGGCGGTGCTTTCTCCGGTAAAGACTGCACAAAAGTTGACCGTTCCGCAGCTTATGCAGCACGCTATGTTGCAAAGAATATTGTTGCAGCAGGACTGGCTGACAAATGTGAAATCCAGCTTTCTTATGCAATCGGTGTAGCAAAACCTACTTCCATCAATGTGAACACATTTGGAACAGGCAAACTTTCCGAGACAGAACTTGTAGAAATCATTCGTGAAAACTTCGATCTTCGTCCGGCAGGAATCATTCGTATGCTTGATCTGAGAAGACCAATCTACAAACAGACTGCTGCTTACGGACATTTCGGCCGTACAGATGTAGATCTTCCATGGGAAAAACTGGACAAAGTCGAAGATCTTAAGAAATATCTGTAAAATACACGACGGTTTCATGGATTTTATAGAAAATTTAGAGATAAGAATATAGTGATATGATATAATGAACGCATATATAGCGAAGAAGAACTTCGATATTGTGCGTTCATTTTTTGCTTAAGAAGCAATTATAAGTTTTACAGAAACGAGGGAATTTCATGAAACTGAAAAACAGAATCATTGTGGGATTCATGATGGTAATATTGGTACCGCTTCTTTTATTTGCTGCTGCCCTGTTTGGAATCAGTGAGACACAGCACAGGAATGCAGCCAATAATGAATCTGCACAGGAAACATCCTACGATATTACAATTTCCGATACGGGAAGCAGTCAGGCAAGAATCCAGATCATGACGAAGGATCTTTTTTTTACTGCTTTTATCATTCTTATATTCACAGGCGTTTCTGTGGGGTTGTGGATCTACAGAAGTGTGGCGGCACCGCTGGTTAAACTGCGAAAGGCGACGCAGAATATCAAGGAAGGAAATCTGGATTTTGTTCTGGATGTCGAGGGAACAGATGAATTTTCGGAGCTTTGCCGGGATTTCGAAGAGATGCGCCGTAGACTGAAAGAATCAGCAGAAGAAAAAATCGCCATGGATAAGGAAAATAAAGAATTGATCAGCAACATTTCCCATGACCTCAAGACTCCGATCACAGCGGTGAAGGGATATGTAGAAGGAATCATGGATGGTGTGGCAGATACACCGGAGAAGATGGACCGCTATGTCAGGACGATTTACAATAAGACCAATGAGATGGACCATCTGATCAATGAGCTGACGTTCTATTCTAAAATTGATACGAACCGTATCCCATATACATTCAGTAAGCTGAATGTAGAAGATTATTTCTCTGACTGCGCAGAAGAAGTGGGACTGGAGCTAGAAACAAGAGGTATCCAGCTCTGCTATGCAAATTATGTAGATAAAGATGTGCTTGTAATTGCAGATGGCGAACAGATACGAAGAGTGATTCATAATATCATCAGCAATGCCATTAAATATATGGATAAGCAGAATGGAATGAAGGGCATCATACAGATCAGAGTAAAAGATGTCGGAGATTTCGTACAGGTTGAGATTGAGGATAATGGCAAGGGAATTGCATCCAAAGATCTGCCGTATATTTTTGACCGTTTCTACAGGACGGATGTTTCACGTAATTCATCCAAGGGAGGAAGCGGAATCGGTCTTTCTATCGTTCGTAAGATTCTGGAGGATCATGGTGGCAAAGTGTGGGCAACCAGTCGGGAAGGAATCGGAACGATCATGTACTTTGTTTTGAGAAAATATCAGGAGGTACCTATGAAATGAGTAAAATACTGATCATCGAAGATGAAGAAGCAATTGCAGATCTGGAGAAGGATTATCTGGAACTTTCCGGATTTGAAGTAGAGATAGCAAACAGAGGAGATGTGGGCCTTGAAAAAGCACTCAATGAAGATTATGATCTGATTATACTGGATCTGATGCTTCCGGAAGTAGATGGGTTTGATATATGCCGTCAGGTACGTCAGGAGAAAAATATCCCGATCATTATGGTATCTGCAAAGAAAGATGATATTGATAAGATCCGGGGACTCGGTCTTGGCGCGGATGATTATATGACCAAGCCATTCAGTCCGAGTGAACTGGTGGCCAGAGTAAAAGCACATATGGAGCGATACAACAGACTGGTAGGTTCCAGTGTGGTAAAGAATGATATTATTGAAATCCGTGGCATCAAGATAGACAAGACAGCGAGACGTATCTGGGTAAATGGAGAAGAAAAAACATTTACGACCAAGGAATTTGATCTCCTTACTTTTTTGGCAGAGAACCCGAACCGCGTATTTACAAAAGCAGAACTGTTCCGCCAGATCTGGGATATGGAGTCTGTAGGAGATATTGCAACTGTCACGGTTCATATCAAGAAGATCCGTGAAAAAATCGAATTCAATACAGCGAAGCCTCAGTATATAGAGACTATATGGGGAGTAGGTTATCGCTTCAAGGTATAACAGACATGGAGAATCTTTAATGGAGAGATTATACAGAAAATTAGAAGAATACAGCCGCTCTGATTACTATCCGTTCCACATGCCGGGGCACAAAAGAAATCCCGCATCTGTCAGAGGGGAGTTCCCTCTTGAAAGAGATATCACCGAGATTGAAGGTTTTGATAATCTTCATCATCCGGAAGACCTTCTTCTGGAAGCACAGCAGAATGTGGCGAAACTGTATGGAACCAGAGAGAGCTTTTACAGTGTTAATGGGAGTACCGCAGCACTTCTTGCGGCAATCTCGGCAGCGGTTCAGAGGAATGGGCAGATTCTTGTTGCAAGAAACTGCCACAAAGCAGTGTATCATGCCATCTATCTTAGAAATTTGAAACCTGCCTATATTTATCCACAGATGGACAGTGAGTGGTGGATAAACGGCGGAATTTTTCCGGACAAAGTGGAAAGATGTCTGGCTGAGAATCCGGAGATACAGGCGGTACTGATCACTTCACCTACGTATGACGGTGTTGTTTCAGATGTAAAAGAGATTGCAGAGATCACACATAAATATGGAGTGCCGCTGATCGTAGATGAAGCACATGGAGCACATTTCCATTTTTCAAATTATTTTCCGACTTCGGCAGCAGAACTTGGAGCAGATCTCGTGATCCAGAGTTTTCACAAGACACTGCCGGCCATGACCCAGACTGCCGTGCTTCATAACTGCAGCGACCGCGTTGACAGCAGACTGATCCGCAGATTTATGGGAATTTATCAGACCAGCAGCCCGTCGTATATTCTGATGGCAAGTATCGATGCCTGTATGGATACGATGGCAGCAGAAGGAAACCAGATGTTCCGTGATTTCACCAGAATACTGGAACAGACAAGAAAGAGACTTTCCGTGTGCAAATATATCCGCCTGGTAGATCCGGTCAAAGGAAAGAATGGAGTCTTCGATTATGACCGTTCTAAACTGGTCTTTTCTACCAGAGCTTCTTTACTGTCAGGAAGTGACCTGTATCATATCCTTCTTGACCGCTACCATATTCAGATGGAAATGGAGTCCGAAAATTATGCGCTCGCTATTGCAGCAGTAGGAGACCGTGAAGAAGGTTTTGAGCGATTGTGTCAGGCAATCGAAGAACTGGATCAGGAACAGGCAGATCTGATAAAAGCAGGAATACCGGCAGAAGAAAATAAAAAACTGGACACCAGATCCATGCATTTTGTACTGACGCAGATGATGTCTATGGCAGATGCTATGGAAGCACCGACAGAAAAATGTCCGCTGGAAGAAAGCATCGGCAGAATTTCAGCAGAATTTGCTTATCTGTATCCACCGGGAATTCCGCTGATCACTCCGGGAGAACAGATTACTGGACAATTTATCCGTAATATGAGAATATACATGGATAAGGGGTTATATCTGCAGGGACTGGAAGACTATACAAATAAGACGATCCTTGTGGTAGAACAACAGCCCCAGAGTACAAAGGAGCAAGACGAAGAAATTCATGGGTAAGATTTTTTATATTATGGGTAAAAGTGCCTCTGGAAAAGATAAAATCTATTCCAGACTGGCCGGTAATAAAGAACTGAATCTGAAAAAACTGATCCTGTATACAACAAGACCGGTACGTGACGGAGAAGAAGATGGTGTACAGTACTATTTTACAGATGATCAGAAATTAAAAGAGTTTGAAGAGGCGGGAAAGGTTATTGAATCCCGTGCTTATAATACTGTTTATGGTGTCTGGACGTATTTTACGGCAGATGACGGACAGATTGACCTTAAGAACGGAAATTATCTTGGAATCGGTACGTTAGAGTCTTTTCAGAAGATGAAGAATTACTATGGAAAAGATTCAGTTATTCCGATATACATTGAAGTAGAGAACGGAGAACGTCTGATCCGTGCAATCCGAAGAGAGCAGGAACAGGAAACACCAAAGTATAAAGAACTTTGCAGACGTTTTCTTGCGGATGAGGAGGATTTTTCCGAAGAGAAAATAAAGGAAGCAGAAATACAGAAGCGATTTGTTAATGATGATTTGGATTTATGTGTCAAAAATATTATAAATTATGTAAATTCCATGTCATAGTTAAAAATAGTTTTGAATGGCTAATAAAGTATGATATAATGACACTATAGCGAACAAAGATTCGTATATGAAACTATAAACAAGAGAGGTGATTCTGAATGGTCAGTTTCAATAATATTATCGGACACGAGGAAATTATCCGGCATCTCCAAAATGCCATGAAGACGGGAAAAGTTTCCCATTCATATATTTTTACAGGCAGACCCGGATCCGGCAAGAAGCTTCTTGCAACCACATATGCGATGACACTGCAGTGCGAAGCCGGTGGAACAGAGCCATGTCAGAAATGTGACTCCTGTAAAAAGGCACTGGGCAAGAATCATCCGGACATCATTATGGTCAATCATGAGAAACCTGGTACGATCTCTATTGATGAGATCCGGGAACAGGTGATTCACGATGTTGCGATTAAGCCATACAGCAGTCCGCACAAGGTTTACATTATTCCTGATGCGGAGATGATGACGGTACAGGCACAGAATGCCCTTCTCAAAACAATAGAAGAACCACCGGAATATGCAGTGATCATGCTGCTGACCAGCAATGTGGATGCACTTCTGCCGACGATCCAGTCCAGATGTGTGCGTCTGGATCTGAAGGTGGTTGATGACAGCCTTGTTAAGAAATACCTGATGGAACGGCTTCATGTGCCGGATTATCAGGCAGAGATAGATGCTTCCTTTGCACAGGGAAGTATTGGCAGAGCCAAAGAAGCTGCTACATCAGAAGAGTTTTCCAGAATGACGGAGAAAGCCCTGAAGATTCTCAAGTATGTAAATACGATGGAAGTATATGAACTGTCTGATGAGATCAAGGCACTTTCTGATGAAAAGCAGAATATCAGTGATTATCTGGATATTTTCCAGTTCTGGTTCAGGGATGTTCTTATGTTTAAGGCAACTCAGGAGGTTGACAACCTGGTATTTAAACAAGAAATCAATTATATAAAGGAACAGGCGAGCCAGCGTTCCTATGAGAACCTGGAAAAGATTCTGGAAGCACTGGAAAAAACAAAAGTAAGGCTTCGTGCAAACGTTAATTTTGAACTTGCACTTGAACTTCTGTTCCTGACAATCAGGGAGAGATAGAATGACAAAAATTGTTGGTATAAGATTCAGAAATGTCGGAAAGATTTATTATTTTGATCCGAAAAACTATAAAATGAAGATCGGTGATCATGTGATCGTAGAGACTGCCCGCGGTGTGGAGTTCGGACGAGTTGTACTCGGACCGAAAGAAGTGGGTGAGGATGAGGTGGTCCATCCGCTGAAAGAAGTCCTTCGCGTTGCCACACAGGCAGATGAGGACAGGGAGAAACAGAACCGCCTGAAAGAAAAAGATGCATTTAAAATCTGCCAGAAAAAAATCCGCGAACATGGTCTGGAAATGAAACTGATTGATGCGGAGTATACATTTGACAATAACAAAGTGCTGTTTTATTTTACGGCAGATGGAAGAATTGATTTCCGTCAGCTGGTCAAGGACCTGGCAGCTATCTTTAAGACAAGAATCGAACTTCGCCAGATCGGAGTAAGAGATGAGACTAAGATTCTTGGGGGAATCGGCATCTGCGGCAGACAGCTTTGCTGTCACACCTATCTTTCCGAGTTTGCACCTGTGTCTATCAAGATGGCAAAAGAGCAGAATCTGTCACTGAACCAGACCAAGATTTCCGGTGTCTGCGGCAGATTGATGTGTTGTCTCAAGAATGAGCAGGAAACCTACGAAGCACTGAACAAGAGCCTTCCAGGAACCGGAGATACGGTTACTCTTCCGGATGGATTACAGGGAATTGTACACAGTGTAAATGTTCTCAGACAGAGAGTCAAAGTAATCGTGGAAGTCAATGATGAAAAGGAGATTCAGGAATATCCGGTAGGAGAACTGAAATTCCGGTCACGCAAGAAAAAAGCAAAGAACACTGACAAAGAAACAAGGGACATTGAGTAAAAAGAAGGAGATTCTAAATCCCATGGAAAAAAATCCGCAGAATGATCTGGTATATCTGGGAGAACGGGTTGATGATCTTCAGAATGGTCTGTATGTGATACAGAATCCGGAAAAGTTCTGCTTCGGAATGGACGCAGTTCTGTTATCTGGATTTGCAGATATCCGACAGAATGAAAAGGTTCTGGATATGGGAACCGGAACGGGAATCATTCCTTTTCTGCTGAAAGCCAAAGACAAGGGTTCACATCTGACAGGACTTGAGATCCAGGAAGAATGTGCAGATATGGCGAGACGAAGCGTATCGTACAATCATCTGGAAGCTGATATTGATATTGTATGCGGAGACATAAAGGAAGCTGCTGAAATTTTTGGAGCAGCTTCTTTTCATGCAGTGACAAGCAATCCGCCCTATATGATCGGACAGCATGGCCTGCAGAACCCATACATGGCAAAAGCAATTGCAAGACATGAGATTCTCTGTACACTGGAAGATGTAGTGAGCCAGGCAGCAGCAGTGCTGAAAGACAGAGGACGTTTTTATATGGTCCACAGACCTTTCCGTCTGGCAGAAATCTTTCAGGTTCTCATGAAATATAAACTGGAACCCAAGAGAATGCAGCTGGTGTACCCGTACATAGATCGTGAACCTAATATGGTTCTGATCGAAGCACGAAAAGGTGGAAATTCCAGAATAACGGTGGAGCGACCATTGATCGTCTATGAGAAACCAGGTGTTTATACCAGTGATATTCTTGAAATATACGGAAGAGTATAAAAGAATCAAATAATCTGAGAGAAAGGGGATTCCCGGATGAGTGGAAAATTATATCTTTGTGCAACCCCAATCGGAAATCTGGAAGATATTACACTTCGAGTACTCCGCACATTGAAGGAAGTGGATCTGATCGCGGCAGAAGATACCCGAAACAGTATTAAACTGCTGAATCATTTTGAAATCAAAACACCGATGACCAGTTATCATGAATATAACAAGATTGAAAAGGCATATACGCTGATTGAGAAGATGCAGAACGGTATGAACATTGCACTGATCACAGATGCGGGTACACCGGGAATTTCGGATCCGGGTGAAGAACTGGCTGCTATGTGTTATGAGGCTGGAATCGAAGTAACATCCCTTCCGGGGCCGGCAGCATGCATTACTGCACTTACATTATCAGGACTTCCTACCAGACGGTTTGCTTTTGAAGCATTTCTTCCGATGGACAAAAAAGAGCGCAAAGAAGTTCTGGAAGAGCTGGTCAATGAGACCCGGACGATCATTTTGTATGAGGCTCCGCATAAACTGGTCAGGACACTGCGTGATCTGATGGAAACACTTGGAAACCGCAGAATGACACTTTGCAGAGAACTGACAAAGAAACATGAGACAGCCTTTCATTCAACGATTGATGACCTGATCACACATTATGAGAAAGAAAAACCGCTCGGAGAATGTGTGCTGGTCATCGAGGGCAAAAGCCGTCAGGAACTGAAAGAAGAAGCAGTGGCCTCGTGGGAAGAGATTTCCATAGAAGAGCATATGGAAATCTATGAAAAACAGGGAATGTCCAGAAAAGATGCCATGAAACAGGTCGCGAAAGACCGCGGTGTATCAAAAAGAGACATATATAGCTATTTGATGAAATAGAGATGCAATAAAGATGCCCACCAGCGAATTTGAGAAGAAAATTCACCGGTGGGCATCTTTGATTTGTTGTTTTGGGAGCTACAGATGCCTGGTTGGGGTCGGAAGCATCTGCAACTTGCTGGAATTGGATTTGCAGATGCCTGGTCAGGGTTGGAAGCATCTGCAATTTGCTGGAATTGGATTTGCAGATGCCTGGCCGGGGTTGGAAGCATCTGCAACTTGCTGGAATTGGATTTGCAGATGCATATCCTGGGTTGGAAGCATCTGCAATTTGCTGGAATTGGATTTGCAGATGCCTGGTCGGGGTCGTAAGCATCTGCAATTTGCTGGAATTGGATTTGTAGATGCCTGGTCGGGATCGGAAGCATCTGCAATTTGTTGGATATGAATTTGCAGATACATATCCTAGGGTCGGAAGCATCTGCAACTTGCTGAAATTGGAGCTGCAGATGCCTATTACCAAGTTGATATTAAGAATCCTACAACAATTGATGTGGGATTGTTTTTTTATGTCGAAAAAGAGCAAAATGTTCTTGTAGACAAATAGAGCATATTGTGCTGAAATATAACAAAGCATCACATTTATTTTTGTTCTTTACAGAAAACTGTATCTTATTATCTTTGGCCGTTCGGCCGTAACAGAGAAATCTCATGCTTTAACAAAAAACAGGCAGGAGGTTTCACTGAGAAGTTACAGAGATCCCTCCTGCAAATAAGGAAGAATCATATGGGACAGAAAGACACCGTCACTAAGGATTACATAAGAAATGCAGAAGTGTTTGCGGATGCGTTTAATTATCTGCTTTATGGAGGAGAAAAGGTCATTATACCTGAAAGCCTTCATGAGTTGGATTCAACGGCAACTACTATTATTCATGATGATAGTCTGAATGCAGAATTAATACAGAGATACAGGGATAGTCTGAAATATATGACAGTTATGGAGAAAAATGATGCAGTATATGTGATCCTTGGAATTGAGAATCAATCTCATGTACACTATGCAATGCCGGTGAAAAATATGTTGTACGATGCTATGGAGTATGCAAATCAGGTAAAAAAAGTGGCAAATGGATATCGAAAAGCGAAAAATACATCTAAGATGAATGTAGGAGAATTCCTGACGGGATTCAGTAAAAATGATGAATTGATACCAGTGATTACGTTAGTGTTATATTTGGGAACAGATCCGTGGGATGGTCCGAGAAGTTTGTATGAGATGTTTGGTGGTGAAAATGAAAAAATTCTTCCATTTGTATCGGATTATAAAATTAATCTAATAGAACCACAGAGAATGTCATAGGAAGTTATTCCGTAATGTTTCAATACCCCTGTCGAATTATCAGAAACATTGTCGAAAAAATCGAAAAAATGTTCAAAAAGCAGAATCACGAAATAGTTGAAGAAATAACCCCGATGCTATAATAAAAATACTCTGAAATAAGTGCGTGTTATCGTGTGGTTAAAAACAAAAATACCGTGGTCGGATTTTGACGGAGGATACAAAGCAGATGGAAAAAGGCAAAAAAAAACATACAGGGACATTTGTAATACATGTGAGTCACTGTGATAATGCCACATGGCAGGGCGAAGTGACCTGGGCGGAAGCCAATAAAAAGAAAAGTTTCAGGAGTGCACTTGAACTGATCAGATTGATTGATGGAGCACTGGAGGTGGATGAATGATGAAAGAAAAGCTCAACATTTCTGCTTCCAATATCGTAAATGTCTGCATAGACAACATAGACGGAGTAGAAAGGTCCGGAAGATTTTACTGTTATTACAGTAAAGATCCTATATTCTTCCGAAGTATTCATGAACTCTTCCGCTATATGGAGCGATTCATGAACGAGCTGAACTTTCCTCAGTCATCAACAGAGCTGCGGACATACGAAGACAAACAGCAGAAACCAGCAAATGAAAAAAGAATCTCTTTTACAGAGGTCAGCAACCGCGAACAGATCCTTGAACAGAGAGGAAGCATAGATACCCTGGCTGTATATGTCAGATACCGTCAGAGCGCTACATGGCAGGGAAGTGTCTATCATATGAAAAACAACGAGCGAGAAGATTTCAACAGCGAGCTCGATTTACTCAAAATAATCGAAAATTGTCAAAATAGTACTAAAAATGTTGCTGAAAGCGGCTGACGAAATAGGTGACGAAACAGTTCACCTGTTATAATGTCGTTAAATCTTAAATAAGTTGTACGTGAAGCAGTTAACGATAATTTTTTTATTATCATCATGCATATAATAGGGGATGTTAATATGAAAAGAGAAAATAATAAAAAATTCAAAAAAAGGAAACGGAATCAGAAAAGAAGCCTGACATGTCGGGTGCTCAGTATGATGTTTGCAATCGTGCTGTTCTGCTCCACTGTATTAATAAATACAGACTATGTATCTCAGGCAAGCTCCTTCGATGACATGGTAGACATGGTCGAAGTTGAGGAGGATTCCGCAGCAGTCGATACATCCGAAGATACAGGAGACGATCTCGGCACAGATGTGAATTTTGAATCGGAATCGGAAGAGGGTTCGGCCGAAACATACAGCGAATCTGATGATTTCGGTTCCAGCGATGCCGACTTCTCATCAGGCGAGAACATGTTCACAGATGGAACATCCGAGAGCAGCGCTCCAGCCGAAGAAGCAGCACAGCCTGTAAGCTGTATCGTAAATCTTAAAAACGAAACAATCGAGGTCAAGGCCGAAGCTCCAGTAGGTGTTCTTCCAAACGGAACAAAGATGATCGTCAAAGCAGTCGAGAACAACACCGAAGATGCTGAGCTGACAGACCAGTACAACAAACTGGCAGCCAAGATCACAGAGCAGCTTCAGAGCCAGAGCAAAAACCTCGACGGCTTCCTTGCTTACAACGTATCTTTTACAGATGCAGATGGCAACCCGGTTGAACCGACAGGCAAAGTTAATTACAGCTTTACTTATAAAGAAGCTTCTTCACCGGAACTGACAGACCCGGCAGCATCCACAGTGACAGCAGCCATGATCAGAACCAACAAAGAAACTTCCGAACTGGAACTGACGGAGCTCAAAGCTGGAGAGGACAAGCTTACAGTTGAAACAAACGAAAGCAAACAGCTCACTAAAGCAGCTTTCCAGTCAGCAGCTACCGCAGCATACACATTTGTGTGGAGCAGCACACCGGCAGCAGATGATAATGAAAACAATGAGAACAAAGAACAAAACGGTGAAGTAAATAACGAAGAAGTTAATGCAGACACCAACACCGAAAATATCGAAGAGAACGGAGAAGAAACCAACACAGAGAATAATGTAGAAAACTCTGAGGAAGAACAGAATCCGGAAGAAGCACCAGATCAGGAACAGATCAAAATGATCCGCATCACCGCAGACGAAGTTAACCTTCGCGTGGCTCCTTCCACAGAAGCAGACGTGATCGCAACAGTAGATACAGACGCTCAGCTTCCACTTCTCGAAACAGTAACCGGTGAAGACGAATTCACCTGGTACAAAGTTTCCTACGAAGAAGCAGAAGCTTATGTAAGAAGCGATATGGCGGAAGTTGTTGAGACTGAAGAACAGGGTACAGAAAACGAAGATGCAAATGAAGAAGAAGCAGACGTTCAGGTCGAAGACGAAGTAACCTACTCTCAGACAATCGAAAATGTGGTTGTAAATGCAACAGCTTCAAAAGGTGTTCTTCCAGATGATGCACAGTTTGTTGTAACTCCAATTAAGAGCGAAGATGCACAGTATGAAGATATAGCAGCCAGACTTGAAGAAAAAGCTGAGAATGAAGAATATTCCATCGCAGGTTTCTTGGCATACGATATTTACTTCCTGAACAGCGCAGGCGAAAAGATCAATCCGGAAGATGGAAAAGTTAAGATTTCCATGGAATACCAGAATGCAACTGCTCCGGAAGAAGTAAAAGAATCCGATGCAGTACAGATGGATGCAGAGGAAGACGAAACAAGTCAGGAAAATACAGAAGCAAAAGAACTTAGCGTTTCTGTAATGCACTTTGTAGAAGAAAACGGCGAAGTAACTTCTGTAGTTGATATGACTAAAGAGAACAGTGCTGCTGTAGAAACTAATGAAGCAGGCGAGGTTCAGAAAGCAGAATTCGAAACAGAAAGCTTTTCTACATTTACTATTACCTGGACTCAGATGAAAAAATCTGAGAATGGTGAAATTAGTATTAATGTAAATTATGTTGATGAGAATGGAGTGGATATTTCAGAAAAGGTTACCAATCCAATTAAAATTAAAGCATCAAAGGGTACCGCTATTAAATTGGAAGACTATGAGCCATATATTAGTGGATATGGGTTTGTAAAGGCGCAAATTGGTGATGCTACATATAATGAAGATGCAGCCACATTGAAATATATTAAAGCTACTTTTGGTAATACTCCTAATGATTCTAAAGTATATGAGTATTCCGATGATGCTCAAAATTGGACAACATATGATACTGAACCCACTATATACTTAGTATATACAGCAACAGGACTTAGTATTAAGGATGAATTGGAATCTACAGGTGATTTGGTTCCGGAACTCAATGATAATCTGAAAAATACTATTACTGATAAAACTGTTAAATATACGTGGTATAAGAGCATTAATGATGGAGAATTTACAGAGGTCAACCGAATAAAGGTCACAGGTGAAACTTATAACATTGAAAATAAAAATGGACTTGATTGTCTGAATGTAGCAATGGACGAAGGAACCCTGAGTGATACACAGACTTCAGTAAAATATAAAGTGGGACTGAAGATTGATGATCAAGAGGAAATTTATTCAGGTGAATACAATGTAAGATATTATGGAGAATTGCATAATGGAGGATTTGAAACACCGGTACTTAGTGAAAGTGCAGGTAGTAACTGGCAATTTTCAAATGAAAATTATAAGGCACAGGGAGGTGTGTGGCAGACAACTGGTACAGCAGATAATATAAATATCTTTCATAAATTTCAGGATCCGGATGGCGCAGACATTGAGATAGTTACGGCAAAAGCCAATTTGAGTGGATATGCTTGGAATGGAGATGCTTGTGATGCCAGAGGAACAGCAAATACAGGTCAGTTCGCAGAATTGAACTGTCAGGCAGCCGGAGCTTTGTATCAGGATGTTATTACATATAAAGGTGAAAATTTAAATTTCTGGTTGAGTCATAGAGCTAGGGGAGTTAAGAAAGATAGTACTTCTGAATATGACACCATGTATGTAGTTATAATGCCAACAAGCAAAGCAAAGAGTTATACTACTCAGGCAAGCTTAGTAAATCTGATTGATACATACAAGGATTCTACTGAAGGTCCTGTGGGTACAGAGTATACAGAAAAAGGTAAAAAGATAATTTGTGATGATAATAATAATGACGAAGGAATTTTTATCGAAAGAGTAACCAGTGATGATCAGAGTTGGAATTCTATAAAGGAAGAAGGCCAATATTTAGCTAAATCAAGTATGACAAGGTTTTTCTTTGTAGCAGGAGCAACAGCTTCAGGAAATAACACGCAAGGAAACTTCCTTGATGAGGTAAATTTTGGACAGAAATTACCGCCAGCTGATAGTGGAAAATTCAATCTGAAGATCGAAAAGAAATTTACTGGAGGATTTGAACCTACAAGTGATCTGGAAGATAAAATGACTTTCACTATCCATGCTTTGCATCAGGATGGAACAGAGATTGATGAGTCAGAAAAGGTTCCTTTAAATGGTGAGAAATTTAAGCTTATAGATATGAAGAAAGAAGATGGTAGTTATAGCATAACCTTAAAAGATAATGAAATTGGTGCTAATACAAAATATATCTACAGCGTAGAAGAAACAAATGCGGAAGTATCTGCTTATGACTTGGTGACTACTCAAACTGTATCAGGTGGAACTGTTCAGTCTAACAAAACATCAACACTGATTGGTGAGAAAGATTCAGCTACGTTCACGATTACTAATAAGTATACACCGATAGATATTAATTCTGTTATGGAGTACCACAAGACTGCGAAAGTTGATGACTGGGATAAGAGGACTTACGATATCAACATTACTGCAAAATCAAAACTTACGAGTAGTCAGACCACAGTAAAAGATAGTGTGGCGGATGTTATGATGGTGTTGGATACTTCAGGAAGTATGCTGTACGGTGGTAAGTATTATGATTATAGTGGATTTAGTGAAGAAAAAGCAGGAAGCTTAAGCGGATTTAAAAATGTAAAGGATACATTAGACACATCCAAGGTGTATTATTATGGATATGATTGTGTGACGAAAAATTATGGCGGCTATGGCTATTATAATGCTAAATGTCCAATGATATATTTAGATGGGAAGTGGGTATATTTTGATGGAAGTGATTGGAAGAATATAAATTCGTTGGATACAACAGCCATTTATACAATTGACAGTAGCCTGACAGGTCTGAAGGAAGCGTCTAAAGCATTTATAGCATCAGTTGCCCTTAATTCACCATCTAGTAAAATTGGGGTTGCAACGTTCAATTCAACAGGTAAGCTTGAACAGCCTTTATGTGGCGTGGGTGATAATAAGAATGCATTGATAAAAAAAGTTAGTAGTGTGTATGCATTAGCAGGAACATCACCGCAAAAAGGTTTGAAGATAGCTGAGGACCAATTGAAAACAATAAGAAAGGATAGTCAGGGAAATGATATTCCACGATATGTGATTTTGTTTACAGATGGTAAACCGTTTACGGATGATGATAGAGAGAAATCAGAAAAAAAAGCTACAGAATTAAAAGACGAAAAAAACATTAAAATATTTACTGTAGGGTTGAAACTTGATGAAGACACAAAGACTTGGTTGAGTGGCAAGATTGCTTCTTCTGGGTGTGCATATGAAGCAGACTCCATAGAGGGTCTGAAAGATGTCTTTAAGCAGATACAGCAAAATATTACTGGAAAAGTTGATATACCTGATGCTGATATAACAGACGTAATTGATCCGAGGTTTGAACTTCTCAAAGAAGATGGAACAATAATCACAGATACTGATATTGGAACTGATGGATATCAATTAAATGGTGGAACTGTAACCAAGGTTGATGGAAAATACCAGATTAAATGGACCGGACAGACAATTCCAGCTAAGAGTAATTGGAGTAAAACCATCAAAGTAAGAGCAAAGGATGAATACATCGGAGGTAATAATATACCTACTAACGTATTCCAAGATTCCAAGATCCATACAGGATATGGAGATGCCGTTTTACCGCAGCCTACGGTCAACGTTAAATCTGATTTGTTGGTAAACAACAAGGAAGTAAAAATCTTCTACGGTGACACAGTACCAACTGATGAAAACGGAGATATCGTAAAAGCACTGTTCGACAAGGCTCATCCAAAGGGAAACGTAACCCAGTTGAACGGAACATCAAAACTTGTAGAGTATACAATGGGTGCAAATGGAGAAGCTATCAATCAGCAGGACTTCACTTTAGAGTGGTACAGAGATCCGAAATGTGAGGAGAAAGATAAAATCACAGATTGGTCTCAGGAGAAACCTACACCTGGCTCGACAAAATATTATCTGAAGGTCACATATAATGCACTGGGCAATGCTACAAAACAGAGTAATGCAAACACAACAACAGAGGATGGTAAATCCCATGGTGCTGGTGAAGGTGGTAAGGTAACAGCCCATAACTCAGTAACTGATCAAACCAGACCATATGGTGTTTACACAGTAAATGTCATTGCCGGACAGATTCAGATTACCAAGAAAGTAGTAGATGATTTTTCAGGAAAAAAGACATTTACATTCAATGTAATTAAAGATGGTAATAATGAACCGATAAAAGTAGTTAAAATCAAAGTTGATGCAAGCTCAAAAGAGGGAACAGAGACTTTGACAGGTCTGGAAAGAGGAACATACAGTGTAACAGAGGTAATTCCTGAAGGGTATAAGATTGATAAAGATGGCACAGCAGTGAATAACTCTACGAACTGTAAAATGGTTGCTCCAAATGAGGAAAATTCGTACACGACTACATTTAAACTCGGGTATAAAAAAGATAACAATGCTCATGATACAGATGTTATCAAGAATTATACATACACCGCGGCTGATGGTGGAACCATAGGTGTAGTTGAGTACACTAACAGTGAAATCAAGGCTAATCTGGATCTGAAGAAGATAGCTGATACCCAGGATAAGACAACATATCTTAAAGGTGCAAAATTTAAGCTTCAAAAGAAAAACACTACTACTGGTAAATGGGAAGATGAAACGAGCTATGTGGATATTGAAGTTGACAATGATACTAAAGTTGAACTGAATAATCTGAGAAATGGCGACTACAGTTTGACAGAAACTAAGGCACCAGATGGTTATAGCAAGCTGGGATCCAGTATCTACTTCAAAGTAGAAAATGGAACAGTTACACTCACTGGTGAGAATGGAAAACCACTTGGAGAAGGTTTTGAATTATGGCAGTTGGATACAAGATCAACAACTCCGGTATTAACCATCAAAAACCAGAAATTGTATTCACTTCCTGAATCTGGTGGCAACGGAATTTACTGGTATATGATCGGCGGCATGGTACTTATGTCTACAGCCGCATGGATCTTATATAAAAACAAATGCAGGGAGGTGCTGGGAAAATAATTGTAACGATTGATTTTTTCAGTGGCTCCTTGCCACAAAAGAAAGTAATTATCCCGAATAAGGGAACAATAAAATGGGCAAAGCCCGATAATGTAAAGGAGACAAGATTATGAAGAAGATGAGAAAAATCTTTGCAGTGTTATTAACACTGGCCATGGTACTCGCAATGAGTATTCCAACATTTGCAGCTAAAGACGGCGCAACGCTTGAAGTAAAAGGTCTTGCAACATATGCAAAACAGATAGTAAATATCTATGAAATCTACAGATTAGATGCCAATGATAATGGCTGGGTAGCAGCAGCTTGGACAAAGGATACGAATGTGACACCGGAAACATTAAATACGGAAGGTATGATTTCAGCATTAAAAGATGCAGCGCAGAAGACAAACGCTACTGCTACAAAAGAATCAACAAAGATTGAAGATGGAAAATTTGCTAGCAATGTTACGTTTGATAGTTTACAGGCAGGTGCTTATTTAGTAATTGTTACAGATTCTGCTAATAAAACAGAATACAGTACAATGGTAGCAAAAACATATAAGTATGATGAAAATAACAATCTGATTTCACCATTAAATGCATCCGTAGTTGCAAAAGCAGATAAATATCATACAGGCAAAGAGGCAGATAAAACAAACGTTGAAGTTGGAGATTTAGTTACATATACAGTAAGAACAACTGTTCCTTATCAGGAAGTAAAACCAAATGGTGATAAACTTGTAACGGAATTTAAGGTATCTGATACATTAACAGGTGCTAAATTCTACCTTACCGGAGAGGCTGTAAAAGGAACAGCTGCCGTTAATACAATTACCGTAAATGGAACTACAGTTGCTGGATTCGAAAAACTGGATGAACAGTTAAATGGAAATGATAAGTTTACACTTGATTTGATGGGACTTGTAAAAGATGATAACACATATGCAGGTCAGGAAGTAGTTATTACATATACAGCCAAAGTATTGACAGCTAATGAGGTTAGCAATAGAGCTACTTCTACACAGGATACAACTGGTACAATCACAAAAACATATTCAGGTAATGCTACCATTACAAAATATGATCTTGGTAAGAAGAACAAACTGGAAGGTGCTCAGTTCGTTGTTTACAGAAAGAATAAAAATAACAAGAAAGAGTACGCTGTAATTGGCGATAATGGATGGATTACAGGTCAGTGGATTGAAGAAACAAAAGATGGTAAAGTTCCAGAAGAATTAGGTCAGGCACTTACTACATCTAATGTAGCAGGAAATGCTTACGGAACTGTTGAAGTAAAAGGTCTTAAAGTTGGTGAGTATTTCTTCCAGGAGGTAGTTGCTCCGGATGGATATTCTATTAATACTAATGATGTATCATTTAATATGATTGAGACTAAAGAAGGTGTTGTGGCAGAAAATCCTAATAATATTTATATGGAGGATACCACACTTACTCAGCTTCCATCCACAGGTGGTATCGGTACTACAATCTTCACAATCGCTGGATGCCTGATCATGGTTACAGCAGCTGGCTTATTCTTTGCAAGCCGCAAAAGAACACACAAATAATCATTCGTGATTGTTTATAACCAAATATCGAATCCGGGGCGAATGCCCCGGATTCATAAAAAAATAATACAACAGCAAGGAGAGCTCGGATGAAAAAAAAAGCAGGCAATTTAGTAATTTGCATCATATTTTTAGCTGGTTTGTCCTTGCTGCTGTATCCCTTTGTAGCCAATCAATGGAATAACTACAGACAGAAACAGTTGATCAGTGGTTATGAGCAGGTGGTTTCTGAAAAGGAAGCAGCAGAAGGAATTGACTATGATGCAGAGCGTAAGAAAGCAGAAGACTATAATGAAGCCTTACTTCCATGTGTTCTTCCTGACTCTTTTGCACTTGCAGAGTCAAGTGGAGTAGATCCGGTTTATATGAATACGCTGAACATCGCTGGTGATGAGATGATGGGAAGTGTAGAGATTCCTAAGATCAATATCAAAATCCCAATCTACCACACAACGGAAGAAGATGTTTTGAACAAGGGTGCAGGTCATCTGGAGGGAAGTTCTCTTCCGGTTGGCGGAGCAAACACACATGCTGTTATTTCTGCACACCGTGGACTTCCGAGTGCATCACTTTTTACAGATCTGGATCAGATGAAAGTAGGAGATCATTTTCTGATCCATGTATTAAATGAAACCTTATGTTATGAAGTAGACAAAATTTCGGTTGTTAAGCCGGAAGACACTTCTGCTCTTGCAGTAGAAGATGGGCAGGATTTAGTAACTCTTTTAACCTGTACTCCTTATGGAGTAAATACAGAACGACTTCTGGTTCGTGGTCACAGAGTACCTTATGTAGAAGAGAAAGTCAAAGAAGAGAAGACAGTGCTCAGTGGAAGCAGTCTTCACACAAATTATCTTCTTTGGGTATTTGTTGGTCTATCCGTTACCGCACTCTTTGTTTTTGTGTTATACTTAAAGGAAACAAAGCTGAAGAGGCGAGCAAATAAAGGCGGTAAAAAATAGATTATGGCAAAAGAAAAGAAGAAAAAAGGTTCTATAGTTATCAACATATTTATTATATTACTTTTTCTCGTCGGTGCGGGTATCTTTACTTACCCAACGATCAGTAATTACTGGAATGAGTACCGAAATGCGCAGCTTGTAACCAAGTACAACGAATCTGTCAGTGATCTGTCGGATGACCAGTACGAAAAGCTCTGGCAGGAGGCTGAGGAATACAACGCGGAGCACAAGGTCAATACGATCGTAGATGCTTTTAACGAAGAGGATTATGTTCTCAGTCATCCTTACGATGAGGTCCTTGATCCAAATGGTGACGGACTGATGGGAAGTATCGAGATCCCCAAGCTGAATCTGACGCTTGCTATCTACCATGGTCTCAGTACCGAGGTTCTGGAAAAGGGTGTCGGGCATGTTGAAGGAACAAGTCTTCCGATAGGTGGAGCGAGCACACATGCGGTGCTGGCTGGACACAGAGGACTTCCGAGTGCAAAGATTTTTACAGATCTTGACCAGATGAAGAATGGAGATATTTTTCTGATCCATGTTCTGGGAAAGACTCTTGCATACAAAGTAGATCAGATTAAAACGGTTCTTCCGGAGGAATCCAGTGAGCTGGATATCGTCGAGGGAGAGGATCATGTGACGCTGGTAACCTGTACTCCTTATGGAGTCAATACTCACAGGCTTCTTATCAGGGGAATCCGGACAGAGTATGTTGAACCGGAGGAGAAAGCTGAGGAGACACCGATCCAGCAGATCGCAAAGGTTGATCCGGTGAAGATTATGATCATTGGTCTTGTAGCTATGGTCATAATGATCATCATTGTTTATATAGTTATTCGGCGCAAAAACCGAAAAACAGAAGAGAGTAGCCGCAAAGACGAATAGTGATCACAGAAAATAACAAGGAGGCCGATCGTGGTGAAACAGAAGAAAAAGAAATTTAAAATGTGGAATAAGCTTTTGGCTTTCCTGGGAATGTTTGTCATGTTGACATGCTGCCTGGCAGGAACGGTTCAGGCAGGTTCTTACGAAGCCGGAAAAAAGGGAAGTCTGAATCTGACGGTGCAGCAGACGGATAAGGACGGCAAGACAACACCGCTGACAGGTGTCAAGTTAGAGCTTTACAGAGTTGCGGATGTTTCGTTTGATGGAAATGTGCATTTTATACTGACTAGCTCCATGTCATCTGCAGGATACGATTTTGATTCCTTCAAGAATGCAAGTGAATGGTATTCAGCAGCCGAAAAGCTTGCCGAGGTTGCAGCTGCTTCTTCAGTAAAGCCGGTTGAGGCCGTTTCGGATGAGCAGGGCAAGGTTGTTTACAGCGATATGGAAGAGGGCATGTACCTGGTAATCGGTGCAGCGGAGAGTTCCGTTAAGGTTACTCCAATGCTCTTAACAGTTCCTTTTGCAAGCACAGAGGAAGGCTGGATCTACGATGTACAGGCTTATCCAAAGGCAGAGAAGAGCAACACTGCAGGTATTACAGTTGAGAAGAGACTTTATCGTATTAATCCGAATACGTTTGAACTGGATGAAATAACTGCTGACGATGCAACTTACAAGGTTGGTCTTTTCCTTGATAAGGATGGTACGATCCCATATGGTGATGATTACATCAGAACGATCCATATCCAGAATGCACAGTCAGGCAAAGCTTCTTACAGTAATGTTCTTAGAGGTACCTATTATGTATTCGAGCTTGATGAGAATAACAAGGCGATCAAGCTGAATGATGAGGTGCAGATTGATAAAGAAAACAGCTTCCATTACAATGTTACGAATGCAGCAGACAAGGAAGACAACAGTGTTGTAGTGGATGACAATACGGTTGCTACAGATATTGCAGCTTATGTAAATAACATTTTTTCAACTCTTCCGGAAGGCTTCTTTGTAAATGGAAAGATCGAGATTACAAAGAACGTTGTAGTGGACGGTGTGAAAAAGACTGTAGACGACAAGTTCTATGCAACTGTATTTGATGATTCTGGTAAGGCGGTAAGCACCGTTGAACTGAAGCAGAATGATAAAGTTACTGTTACGGTTCCGTTCTCAGAAGATATAAAAGATACTGTTACTTATGCAGTTAAGGAAACCGATAAGAATGGTAATGTACTCGATAAAGATTCTTTCGCATATGTAGTAAGTGGTGAAGGCAGTGTTAAGCTGAATGAGTCTGATCAGTATAAAGGAAGCATCGAGATTACCAATACCAAGAAGGATGCTACTGTAACACCTGGCGGAAGCAATGGTGGTTCTGGTACATCTAACGGTGGAAGTGATGCATCCAGCCATGGCGGAAGTGCAACAAGTCGTCCGGTTAAGACTGGTGACCCGATGAATCCGGCATTCTGGGGTCTGGTTCTTCTGGTATCTGTGATCGTGATCGCAGGTGGAGTAGTTGCTTACAAAAAGAGAAAACAGAAATAAAGTGTAAGACGTTTGACGGGAGTCTGGTGTAAACCGGGCTCTCGTTTTTTTCTTCTTATTTAAAGGGATTTTGTTGGAATGAGGGCTGTTTTGTGCTATAATAAATTAGTATTATTATGCCTATCTGGAAACCGGCAAATGCGAAAAATGTCGGTTTCCATTATAATGAATATAGAATGACAGGAGGAAGCAAATGGGCGGAGAGAATACAGAGTACGGCGCGGATCAGATTCAGATTCTGGAAGGACTGGAAGCTGTCCGTAAAAGACCTGGTATGTATATCGGAAGTACATCCAGCCGGGGTCTGCATCATCTTGTATATGAAATCGTGGATAATGCGGTAGATGAAGCGTTAGCAGGATTTTGTACTGAAATCCAGGTAACGATCAATCCGGATAATTCCATTACCGTAGTTGATAACGGACGAGGTATTCCGGTAGGAATCAATCACAAAGCAGGAATACCGGCAGTAGAAGTTGTATTTACCATTCTTCATGCGGGTGGTAAATTTGGCGGTGGAGGATACAAGGTATCCGGTGGACTTCACGGTGTAGGTGCCTCTGTTGTAAATGCATTGTCTGAATGGCTGGAAGTTACGATCTGCCGTGAAGGTAAGAAATATCAGCAGCGTTATGAAAGAGGACATACCATGTATCCTCTGAAAGAGATTGGTGTCTGTGATTCTGAAGAGACAGGAACAAAGGTAACATTCCTGCCGGATAAAGAAATCTTTGAAGAAACTGTTTATGATTACGATATTCTGAAACAGCGTCTTCGTGAGATGGCGTTCCTGACAAAAGGTCTGCGTATCGTTTTGAGAGATACCAGAGCAGACCAGGAAAAAGAAAAAATCTTCCACTATGAAGGTGGTATCAGGGAATTTGTTACTTATCTCAACAGAAGTAAAGAAGCACTGTATCCAGAGGTCATTTACTGTGAAGGTGAAAAAGATGGTGTCATGGTTGAGGTTGCCATGCAGCACAATGATTCCTACACAGAGAACAGCTATGGCTTTGTAAATAATATCAATACACCGGAAGGTGGTACACATATCGTTGGTTTCCGTAATGCACTGACAAAGACATTCAACGATTATGCAAGAAAGAATAAGCTGCTTAAAGACAGTGAACCGAATTTAAGTGGTGATGACATTCGAGAAGGTCTGACAGCAATCGTAAGTGTTAAGATCGAGGAGCCACAGTTCGAAGGACAGACGAAACAGAAGCTTGGTAACAGTGAGGCTCGTGGAGCTGTTGATTTTGTAGTCAGCAAACAGCTGGAAATCTTTCTGGAGCAGAATCCGACGGTTGCGAAGGCAACAGTTGAGAAATCAGTACTTGCGCAGAGAGCACGAGAAGCAGCACGTAAGGCAAGAGATCTTACAAGAAGAAAATCTGCACTTGACGGAATGTCTCTTCCAGGTAAACTTGCAGACTGCTCAGATAAGAATCCGGAAAACTGCGAGATCTACATCGTAGAGGGAGATTCCGCCGGTGGTTCAGCAAAAACTGCCAGAAACCGTGCAACACAGGCAATCCTTCCACTGCGTGGTAAAATCCTCAACGTAGAAAAGGCCCGTCTGGACAGAATCTACAGCAATGCAGAGATTAAAGCAATGATCACTGCATTTGGTACCGGAATCCACGAGGACTTTGATATTAGCAAGCTGCGTTATCACAAGATCATCATCATGACCGATGCCGATGTCGATGGTGCTCATATCGCAACACTGCTTCTGACATTCCTCTACAGATTTATGCCGGAGCTGATCAAGCAGGGCTATGTATATCTGGCACAGCCGCCGCTTTATAAGGTCGAAAAGAATAAAAAAGTCTGGTACGCATACGATGATGCAGAGCTGAACAGCATCCTTGAGCAGATCGGACGTGACAATAACAATAAGATCCAGCGATACAAAGGTCTTGGAGAAATGGACGCAGAACAGCTCTGGGAGACAACCATGGATCCGGAGAAACGAATTCTTCTCCGTGTAACTATGGATGAATCAGCAACTTCTGAAATTGACCTGACATTTACCACTCTTATGGGTGACAAAGTTGAACCAAGACGTGAATTTATCGAAGAAAACGCACGCTTTGTAGAAAATCTGGATATCTAGGAGAATAGAAAATGGAAGACAATATTTTTGATAAAATCCATGAGGTGGATCTGCAGAAGACCATGGAAAAATCTTATATAGATTATGCCATGAGTGTTATTGCCTCCCGTGCCCTTCCGGACGTCAGAGATGGTCTGAAACCGGTACAGAGAAGGGTACTGTATTCCATG
>ENA-ORSM01000365-ORSM01000365.1-human-gut-metagenome-genome-assembly--contig:-NODE-365-length-39647-cov-5.032658_pt1 | contig 39647 bp, 37 predicted proteins | sample MGYA00241903_ERZ509170 | MGnify/ENA primary metagenome ERZ509170 (study PRJEB26280, sample SAMEA2338784) | human gut metagenome | biome: human gut; feature: human-associated habitat; material: faeces...
CGCTCCTCCTTTATGATTCTGAAAGTGGCTGTACGGAAATAGCCTCATCCATCATTTTATTATAATCATCTTCGGTCATATCTTTAAGCACGCCATTGATTGCATCCTTAAGTTCATCGTTGCCCTTCTGTACTGAAATACCAATATTGATATCTTCATCAGATACTTCAAATGCTCCGTCTGTTCCACTGAAGTCCAGCAGTTTGAAATCCGGATATGCTACGCATGCAGCCTTTCCTGTAGGCATGTCAGTGACAACTGCATCACATTTGCCGGATTCAAGAGCAACCAGCATTGCCGGTGCACTTTCCTGTGCCGGAAGGATATCAGCATCTGGAATCTGAGGCAGGCAGGAATCATACCAGATCGTATTCTGCTGTGATGTCACTGTAGCTCCTTTAAGGTCTTCTACGCTTGCTGCGTCCTTGTAATCTCCATCATTCTTAACCAAAGTGATGATGGATGCATAATAATATGGATCTGTGAAATCAACCATCTGCTGACGTTCTTTTGTAATAGACTGTCCTGCAATAACACAGTCAACCTGACCGGACTGTACTGCCGGTACAAGAGAATCCCAGTCAAGCTTTACGATTTCAAGATCATAGCCTAATTCATCTGCAATTTTCTTTGCCATCATAACATCATATCCATATGCGTAATCGGAGCTTCCTGAAATCTGCACTGCACCGTTGGAATCATCCGGCTGTGTCCAGTTATAAGGTGCATATCCGCATTCCATCGCAACTTTCAGAGTTTTCTTATCATCCGCACTGACGCTCTGAACGCCTGCAATGCCACAGGTCATAGATGCTGCTACAGCAGCCACTGTCAACATTCTCCACATTTTACTCTTTCTCATTTTCGTTTCCTCCTGAAATGTATATATTTTTTTCATCCATAACAAAAAAAGAGCGCACGGAAGTATGAAGTGCTCCGTTGCGCTTTAAGTCATATTAATACTTTTTCTTTTAAAAGTCAAGAAAAAAAAGCAGCTCCCGAAGGAACTGCCCTGAAATCATATTTATGAAGGTCTTCTTACAGACAGGATTGTTCTGTAAGCAGCGTTGTTGCTGATCTTAATACCATCTCTGGAGTTGGATGCATGTACGATCTGTCCGTTACCCATGTAGATTGCAACATGTCCGCCATAGCAGATCAGGTCTCCTGGCTGTGCATCTGCATAAGAAACTTCTGTTCCCCAGTTCTGCTGCTCATAAGATGTTCTCGGAAGGCTGTAGCCAAACTGAGCATATACACTCTGTGTAAATCCAGAGCAGTCAGCTCCACCTGTAAGACTTGTGCCACCCCATACATATGGGTTTCCAACAAACTGTGTAGCATAATCTACGATTGAAGATCCTGAACCACTGGATGAAGAACTGCTGGAGCTTGAAGAGCTGGATGAAGTATCTACTGTATCCGGATCAACTGTGTTGTCACTGTCAATCACATTTCCATATTCATCATATTCTACATCACTGCTTCCACTGTCTTCTGTAGTTGTTTCTGTTGTAGTCTGGCTCGGATCAACCTCGTTTCCATCTTCGTCATATACAGTATCTCCGTTTTCTGCTGCTTCTGAAGCATCAACTTCGTTACCGTCTTCATCATATACTGTCTGATCTTCCTGTTCCTGCTGTGCAGCTTCTTCTGCTGCTGCAGCTGCTTCTGCCTCTGCCTGACGTCTTGCCTCTTCTTCGGCTGCAATACGTTCTGCTTCAAGCTGCTCGATCTCTGCCTGCTGTTCCTGAATCAGGTTTGCATATTCATTTGCCATTTCCTGTGCATATGCAATTTCATTATCACAATCTGCAGAATTTGCTTTCTTTGTATCAATCTGATTCTGAAGATCTACAGACTGTGCTTCATATTCCTGTTTCATACCTTCCAGTTCAGCTTTTTCCTGCTGATACTGATTTCCAAGGTTTGTTACCTGTGTAATTGTGTTTGCATATTTTTCAAGGCTCTGTCTGTCATAATCATACATTTTCTGAGTATACTCAGCTTTTGTAAGAAGATCAGAAAGATTATCTGCACTCATCATCATCTGGAACCAGGCTTCATTTCCACCTTTTTCGTACAGATACTGGATACGCTGTTTCATTGCTGCGTACTGTTTGTCTTTGGCATTCTGTGCCTTCTGCAAATCAGCCTGTGTCTGCTGAATGTCTGCTTCTTTATTACTGATATCCCCTTCCAAGGTCTGAATGGAAACCATGACATTCACAAGATTTGCGTCCAAGGAGTTGATCTCATCCTGTAACTGCTGCTTAGCGGAGTAGAGCTGATCAATCTGAGCATATGTAGCATCAAGCTGTGCGCTTGTAGCTGCCTGTTCCTCTCTCAGTTCGTCTTCTCTTGACGCGCTTACACTGACAACCTGAGTTGCTGTCATCATTAATGCTAACGTCAGGCAAACAATTCTTTTTTTCATGTTTCTCACCTCATAATCATTTTAACTCTATTTTGTAACAATTGTGAAATATCTTTCTCAAGTTCTTATACATATTAACACAAGGTTCTTTTGATTGCAAGAGTAAATCGATAAAAAGTTTAATATTTTGTAACATTTATTAAAAACTCCGCAAAAGAAAGGAGAAGTTCCCGTGTCTGGAAACTTCTCCGTAACATTTCATTCTTATTTAAAATCCAAACAATTCCTGAAGAATTACATCTGCAGTCTTGTTCTTAAAGTTATCCGGATCAGAAAGAGTGGAGCTGTACCATCTCATATAATTTCCTCTTCGGATGTAGTTACCGCAGGATGGACGATAGGTATACTTCTTAAATCCTGCATATCTGGACATGTATTTATTTGCAAGAGCTACTGCCTGGCTGTCATAATCACCATCCGGTGTACAGGTTCCTGCAATCTGGCATCCTGCATTCGGAGTGGAATGAACGATCACGGCACTCTTATCGGAACACTGTCCAAGAACGATCCATGTATGACCGTCATCATATCCGATATCACCAGGATATACTTTCCATCCTGTTTTGGACAGATAGTTCTGGTTCACATAAGTTCCCCATTTTAATGTATTCTTATAGTAACTGCCAATTTCTCCTGATACAACCGTATAGCTATTTCCATTTCTCATAACCTGCTGTGCTGCCCATCCTACAAATCCGGAACAGTCAAGTCCTTTTGCTCTGTTTGCAGTACTCAGATCACGATAATTATTATAGTCATAACTACTTGTCTGGCTGAGATAAAAGCTCTGCCAGGTCGGGCTGACACCGATTCTTGTGGAATCATACCAACCGCCGCCCCAAATATACAATGCCTGTCCAACCGGTTTCAATGCCCCGGCAAGATAATTCTTGAGCGTTTTGATCCCGGTCTGCTCAACCGGTTTCGGATCATTTGCAAAATATGCATTGTTTGAGCTATTGCTGCTGTCCTCTGAAGAATATGTCATAACACCTGTGGAACTGAATGTATAGGTCACACCATCAATCGCCTTGGTACCTGTAACCATCTTGAAACTACTCTTGTCAAAGTAATATTTATTTCCACTGATCGTTACCCAGCCGCCCGCTGCGATTCCCGTACTTGGATCAAAATAATATGTAGCACTGCCAACCTTTGTAAGTCCCTTGGCCATAACACCGTTGCTGCCAAAGTATCTTAATTCTCCTTTGGCAGATTTTGTCCAGCCGGTAACCATTCTTTTGTATTTGGCATTGAAATATCTCGTCTCATTTCCGGTATTCACATAACCGCTGGCTGCAATTCCTGTACTTGGATTGAAATAATAATAATATTTGCCGATTTTTTTCAGTCCCATATACATCTTACCATCGCTGGCAAAATACCACTTCTGCCCCTTTGCATTTTTCAGCCAGCCTTTTGCCATCGTATAATTCGATGGCTGGAAATAACGGACAACTGCGCCATTGGCAGATCTTACAAATCCCCTCTTCGTGTAGCCGGTCTTGATATCGAAGTAATAATATTTACCGCCGATCTTTTTCATTCCGGTATACATAACACCATTTTTTTTATTAAAATAGCGCTTTGGTCCTCTGGAACTTCTCTGCCAGCCTTTCAGCAAGACGCCTGTCCTTGTATTAAGGAAGTATTTCTTTCCATTTAAAGTAAGCCATCCCTTAACTTTCTTTCCGTTTTTATAATAGTATGTTTTTCCTTTTACGGTTCGAAAACCAGTTGTAGCAGCCTGCGCATCTACCGTGGACGCCTGAAACGCAAAGCCTGCAGCAAAAAGCATCACTCCTAAAAATATGGCTGCGATCCATGACTTTTTGCATACCTTTCCCATACGGTCAACCTCTTTCTACGAGTATAAATATTCGTATTTTTTACAATCTTGTTACAATATTATGTAGGTATTATATATCATGTTTGTAACAACGTCAATAAAAAAGTAAAAACCTGCCAGTATATTCCCCTCCTGAAGTGCAAAAAGGACCGGGGCAAAAACCCGATCCTTATTTTTTACAATTTCATTTCATATATTACAGAAGATGTTTTCTCAGTTCAGCGCCATCCAGTGCACTTAAATATGCCGGTGCAACATCAAATACTGTTTTGCATCCTTTCTGTCCTTCCTGACTCATGCGATATGCAGCTCTCGCATATGCAACGATTACGGAAGATGTAAATTCCGGATTGGAATCCAGCTTCAGGCTGTATTCGATCACATGACTGTTTTCATCCTTCCAGCCGGTTTTGCCTGTACGGATCACAAATCCACCATGCGGAATTCCACTGTGATCACGTTTCAGTTCTTCTTCAGAAATGAAATGTACTGTTGTATCATATTCATCAAAATAATTCGGCATTGTCTTGATCTCATTTTCAATGCGTGCAAGATCAGCACCTTCCTCAGCTACTACGAAGCATTCTCTTGTATGCTTCTGTCTTGTAGTCAGTTCCGGATTTTCTCCGTTTCTGACTGCTTCCAGTGCAGCTTCTACAGGAATTGTGTACTGTTTTCCATCTTTTACTCCATCAATTCTACGGATTGCATCGGAATGTCCCTGGCTTACACCCTTGCCCCAGAATGTATAATCCTTTCCATTTGTAAGGATTGCGTTTGCATACATTCTGTTCAGGGAGAACATTCCCGGATCCCAGCCAACAGAAATGATTCCTACATGATTGCTTTCAGATGCTGCTTTGTCAACATTTGCGAAATGTTCCGGTACTCTGGCATGTGTATCAAAACTGTCTACCACATTGAACCACTGTGCATATTTCGGTGTCTGAACCGGCAGATCTGTTGCACTTCCACCGCAGAGAATCATAACATCAATTTTATCTTTCATCTTTTCTGCTTCATCTACATGGTAAACAGATGCTGAATCTGTAAGAATTTTTACAGTTGCAGGATCACGACGTGTAAATACTGCAACCAGTTCCATGTCCGGATTATGTTTAATTGCGCATTCTACGCCTCTTCCAAGATTACCATATCCTAAAATACCAATACGAATACTCATTGTGATTTCCTCCTGTTATTTCACTTCGGTAGTTACTGTTCTGTTCACAGCAACTTCCCATATGCTGTTCTTTGCCGCTACATCGCTTTAGCATGACAGCACACCCATTATCATAATATCCCAATCGACAATTGTCAATTTTTTTATAAAAAACCTTCTAAAATATTTTATTGATATTCCAGAAGGTCTGTTATTTCTTTTCATTATTGACGATTCTTCTCAGCAGCAGAACATTCCACCCGGACAGCAAAGATTACATGCCAGATTGGCCAAGCAAAGCTTCATACAATAATCGCTTCCGTCACTTGGCATTCCTCCAAATGGATTCTGTTGTTCCTGATACCAGGTTCCTCCGCCTTCCAGTCTCTGCAGCAACATTCGGTACTGCATATTATCCGGTTCCATATTTACTGCACTTCGTGCATCATTTAATGCATTTACATTATTTCCCAGTCCCATGTTCGCCATCGCGGACAAATAATACCACTGGCCGTTTCTCTGCTGAAGTGATGAGAGTACATTCATTGCCTCTTTGTAATGTCGGCTGTTGATATAATTTGCCGCTGCCTGTCGGCGCACTGCCTCTTCATCCTGATACGTATTCTGGCCCTGTGTACCAAAGCCTCCAAAACCACCATATGAATTATAGTTTCCTGAAGAACCATATTCCCGTTCTTTCATGATCTGTTCATATGCCTGCTGGACTTCTTTAAATTTTTCTTCTGCCTGTGCTTTGTTCGGATTGTTGATATTGGCATCAGGATGATATTTACGGCTCAGCTTACGATATGCCTTCTTTATTTCATCATCAGATGCATCCCTCGAAACACCCAGCACACTGTATGGATCAAACATCTTCTTTCTCCCGCTCTTCCCTGCGCTTTCGCGATATACTCTCAAATCTGCACCATACTCCGGAATATAAAATATTCCGCAGGATGTCTGCATATTTTATAATAGGAAGTTTTTCAAATTCCCGACAGGTTTCTGCCATCATTAGCAGCAACATATTTTTTATCCTGTCATCAAACCCTTTTATTATATAATCTTTTGCAAAAGGGTTGTAATTTCCTTTTTTTACATCATCTTCCACATCATCGTAGGCATCCATCAGATAAATAAACTTACCCAAATAAAATCCCATGCGGCGAAGTGTTGGTTCCCAGACATCTTCTCTGTATGCAAAGATTTCTGCCATGATTCTTCCAAAACAGCCCGAAACACGATCGATATCTGTCTCTCCCTCCTGTTCCATCTCTGAAAGTTCATTCAAACAGGAAATGATCACATCGATTTTTTTCTTCCATTGCTGTTCGCTTTTTTTCTCTTTACTCTCCAGAAGCTTCCCATATGCAAGACTTAAGATTTTTTTCTCGTCATTCCAGTCATCCTTACACTTATAGTAAGTCAGAAGGATATTCATATCGGCTCCGTATTCTGTTATGGCATTTTTCCGTACCGTCTGTTTACGTACCGGATGTACAATACATCTGGTCGTACCTTTTCTGGTCGGCGGCTCATACAACGCACTGAGCAGAAGGATCACAAATGTCATATCATAGCTCAGTGTGATCTGCCCGCTTATCCCGTAACGCTCTCTCAGCTCCCTGCACAATCCGCAGTAAAAAGAACGATACATATCAAAATCTTTAAATTTAATTTCCGGCTTATTCAGCACCACATACCCAAACATACAGATACCTCTCTGTCAGTTTATCAGCTTCTTTTGACAAATTTCGTATGACATTTCGGACATTCGATTTCAATCTTGCCTTTGCCTTTTGGAATACGGATCTTCTGACCGCATCCCGGGCATGAATAAATATGATGTGTCTTTCTCTGATTCATCATATTTTTTTCCCGGTTAAATCTCTGTCTGAATTTTGCTGTTGCTGCAAGATATTTTTCATTTTCTGCATATCTCTTCTGAATATCTCTGGACAACATTCGATAGTATGTATATAAAAGCACCAAAAGCCCTATCGTGTCAAATAACGCGCCAATTCTGTTTCCACCCGGGAAAAAGATAGAAATAATGATTGCTACAAGTGCAACTCCCATTGTGAAACGTGCAAATGCATCCACTCCATAACGTCCCTGCATAAATTTATTAAATTTGTCTCTCATTTAAGTCCTTCTTTCTGTCTGCTCATCCGACTATTTCTCATCACATACCTGGAAGATATAGAATTTCAGATAATAAGATTCATCAGATGCCCAGAGAATCGGGTGATCCGGTGCCTGTGTTCTGTATTCCACCTGGCGCAGTCTCTTATGTGCACTTCTGGCAGCCTGACCTATTGTTTTGGTAAACAATTCATATTCCATAAAATGGGAACAGGAACAGGTCGCAAGGAATCCTCCGTCCTTTACCAGTTTCAGTCCACGAAGATTGATTTCCCGGTATCCCTTGACTGCATTTTTGACAGAACTGCGTGATTTGGTAAATGCCGGTGGATCCAGAATCACCACGTCATATTTTTCTCCCTCTTCTTCCAGTTTCGGGAGCAGTTCAAATACGTCTTCGCAAATAAATTTTACTTTGTCATCCAGCCCGTTTAATTTTGCATTCTCTGTTGCCTGATTCACAGCAAGCTGCGATGCATCCACACCTGTAACTTCTTTCGCTCCGGCGATTCCCGCATTCAGGGCAAAAGAACCTGTATGTGTGAAACAGTCCAGTACTCTTGCATCTTTGCAGAGTTTCTGAATTGCAAGACGGTTGTATTTCTGATCAAGGAAAAATCCTGTTTTCTGTCCGTCTTTGATATCTACCTGATATTTTACACCATTTTCCACAATTTCAACCAGTGTAGGAAATTCCGGTCCGATAAAGCCTTTATACAGTTCCATTCCTTCCTGTTTGCGGACCTTTGCATCACTTCTTTCATAAATACCGCGAATCTGGATTCCGTCTTCTGCCAGAACTTTTTTGAGCAGTTCCAGAATCGTATTCTTCAGACGGTCAATTCCCAGTGCCAGTGACTGTACGACCAGAACATCTTCAAATTTGTCTACAACAAGTCCCGGCAAAAAATCTGCCTCTCCGAAGATCAGGCGGCAGCTGGATGTATCTGTTACTTTTTTTCTGTACTCCCATGCATCGCGCACTCGTTTCTCAAGAAATTCTTCATCAATTTTCTGATTTTCATCTCTTGTCAGCAATCTGACTGTAATCTTAGAATTCGTATTGATAAATCCTCTTCCCAGCGGATATCCGTCAAAGTCATGAATCAATACAATATCTCCATTTACAAAACTGCCCATGATCGTTGCAATTTCATTATCAAATATCCACATTCCGCCTGATTTCAGAAGACGGCCCTCTCCCTTTTTCAGTGTAACCACTGCAAGACTCATAGTTTTTCTCCTTTCGGATCCTTCTCTTTTGGTTTTCAAAGTTATATCTGAGATAAAAAACTCTTTTTATTTTAGCACAGAAAGATATGGATTTCCAGCTTTTCACAATCTCTTCACAGCACAGTTGCCTCTAAAGGGACAAAAAGGATGCCTCCCCAAAGGAGACATCCTCATCTTGCATCGCTGTTTTTTATCTTTAGTAAGTTTCTTCTGTAGTTCCATCTTCAGAATTTGCTTCTGTATTTTCGTCAGTTCCGGCTTCTGCGGTATCTGTGGAAGTATCTTCAGATGTAGTTTCTCCATAAAGGTTTGCAAAGAACTTCATTGTATCATCATACAGTTTCTGTCTTACTTCAGCATCTACATTTACAAGCAGATCATCATCTGCACTTTCTGTATCAATACTGAAGACTGTCTTCATCTCTTTATCCAGTACGTTCAGCTCAGCTGAGAAGTATTTGTCTGTGTCTGCCGGTACATAAGAAGCCCCTGCATCATTTAATACTTTGATATAGGTTTCCAGAACTTTTTTGCTGAGTTTGGAAGCCACATCCTGATCAAGTGTTACCGGAAGTTCTGTCACATTCGGTACAATGCTCTGAAGTACAGCAAGATCTCCCTCATATTCTCCCTTACAGAACTGCTGTGCCTGCTCAAATTTTGCTTTGCCTTCTTCTGTCAGTGTTTCTGTATTCAGAGTATCTTCTGTAGAAGCATCTGTGTTTTCGTCCGTTCCTTCTGTGGAACCATCTGCATTTTCTGTTGTTCCATCTGCAGAAGTATCTGTATTTTCAGTGCTTCCATCCTCTGTTGCTGCTGGGATTTCTTCACTGCTGCTGTTATCTGTACTGCTGTCTGTGCTTTCCTGAGGTGTGTCTTCTGTAGTTCCATCTGAACTTCCATCTGTATTTACGGTTCCGTCTTCTGTCGCATCCGGAATTCCTGTGGAACTGTCAGAACTGTCACTGCTCTCACCTGCATTGTTTGTATCTGCACCTGTCTGCTCTGCAAGTCCCGGATCCTCTGTAGATGTCTCTTTGACATTTCCGCCAAGCGCGCCACTGTCTACATTCGTTGTAATATCTTCACCGGTACCTTCATCAGCAACGTTGCTCTCGATCGGAGTTGGTGTAGGCTGCCCTTCTGCTTCTGCTTTGCTCTGTTCCAGATTCTGCTGAATATTTGCAAGAGTCTGTTTCATTTCCTGAATATCATAATTCTGCTGTGCGATCTGCTGAAGCAGTGATACGATCGTGTCGATCTCATCCTGACTTAAGCTTACACCATTCTGCTCAGCGATATTATATACAATATTGTAGATTTCATCTGCATTCTGAATATTGTCACCAATGATCTGCATCTTTGCCTGGTTGATGATATTGGTTGCATTATCCTGTCCAACCTGCTGAGCCACATCACCTGTAACTACAACTTCTTTGGCTGCAAGGTCTTTCTTGGTAGAATCCAGTTCCTGTCCACTTGCAGACTCGTATGCTTTCATGACACCGGTAAGTGCACCAGTACCGGATACTTCATACGGGCATGCGGCAACAACTTCACAGTTCGTTACTCCTGCTGTAGAAAGTGCTGTTGCGATCATATTACATGTTACATAATTCAGATTAGCTGTACGCACCTTGATGCCGCCGGACTGTGTAGGTTTTACATAGGCACAGCTCAGTGTTCTCGTTCCAATCTGTTCACTTGGGATATATTTGCCAAGCAGATCATGCTCATCCTGGTTGGTAACACTGATAACCTGCACCTGGCTCGCATCTGCCTTGAAATAATTCATCATTGTATTTTTCTGTTCGTCAGTAAGATCCGCTCCAAGTGTAACTACCTTTGACGCATCTGCCATTGCAGGAATCGGTGTGCTGACTGCCAGACACATACTGCAGATCATTGCAACGATAACGCTTCTTTTCTTCATATCTTCATCCTCCATTGTTCACGCCGACAGAAAATCCGAGTATCTTCCGACCGGCAATTACATCTTCTTTTTAATATCCAGTATTATAACATACATTCTGCCATAATTGTATTTTTTATTTTCTGATACCAGACAGAATCATGGGCATGTACAGCACGAAACAATTTTCAGATATCATATTACTTCCATAAATACCTGGATCGTACCGCCACATACGAGTCCTTCCTCTTCTGCCTGTGAAGCAGTCATATCTACTGTAAAGATCTGCCCCTGTGCACTCTCTTCATGAAGCATTCGCAAACAGAGATGCTGTACTTCACTTTCCATGCATCCGCCTCCGATCGTTCCTATGATTCTTCCATCTTCAAGGACCAGCATCTTTGTTCCAATGCCTCTGGGTGCTGAACCTCTTCTTGCAACGATCGTCGCAAGTGCCTTCTTTGTGTCCGGCTCCTTCTCACCAGTCAGATAGTCCAGCAGTTCTGCGTCATAACCACTCGTCTTACGCACACTGTTTTTCTCTTTGATCAGTTCTGAAACAATGGAGACTGCAATTTCCTCCGGTGTTTCTGCATGGATATCAAGTCCTACCGGTGTATGTATCTCATCCAGAACCTTTCTGTCAAAACCATCTTCCTCCATCTGTTTTTTCAGAAGAGCCGATCTTCCCCTGCTTGCCATCATTCCGACATAAGCATAGGGTTTCTTCAAAATTGCCTCCAGACATACCCGATCATAACGATGCCCTCTGGTCACTACCAGAAAATACGTATCTTCACTTCCCGGAATCTGCTTCAGTGCATTTTCAAAACTGTCACAGATCACCTGATCCGCTCCTGCGCGTAGTGCTTCTCCTGCAAAACTCACACGGTCCTCCAGAACAGTCACCGTAAATCCAACTTTTCCTGCCAGAAGGATCACCTGCTGTGCCACATGTCCCGCTCCACAGATCACCAGATGTGCCGGCTGTTTCAGTGATTCCACAAATAATCTTCTCCCATCTGCTTCTGCAATACCATTCTCCCCCGGCTGCACCAGTTCCCGCAGCCGTTCTGTCTCTATGTCTCCGCTGCCGCATTGTGCTTTCACTTCTCCGTCCGCCAGGAAATATCTGCTTCCAGTCCCATTTCCCTGTATCACGGTCACCAGAAAATTATTTCTTCCCTTCTGTCCGTCTTTCAGTACATTATATAATTCAAAAAGCTTCATCTTATCCCTCCTGCGGATCTTCGGCTGTTTTATCTGCTCCAAAGTATAGCATGTCACAGGACAGTTGTATAGCAATTCTCTGTAAATAAAAGAAGACATACCGATGTTTCCACATATGGACTACATCTGTACGTCTTACTTTTACAAAACGTTTATCTTCGGCATATTTATCTTTTATAATGCCTTGTAATACAGCGCAACAATATCCTGTTTTCGCGAAGAACGTGGGTTTACAGCAATATTTCCACTCTTCATGGCATCATCTGCCATCGCATCGATTTTACTTTCAATCTCATCCTCTGATACTTCTTTTCCTTTGGCCGCCTGGCGGATAGCTGTTGTCAGATCTGCCGGAATTCCGATATCTTCATTCAGTTCACGTATTGCGTCAACCAGCATCAATGGCTCGAACTCATCTTCAAATGCCGGAATCGGACTGATGTAATTATAGATTGTCAGATATCTTCCATGGTCTGCCAGGGCATTATATTCAGCAATCACCGGGAGCAGCACTGCATTTGCTACTCCATGTGCTACATCAAAAAATGCACTCACCGGATGACTCATCGCATGCACATTTCCAAGTCTTGCAAAAGAAAAGGCAATTCCTGCAAAAAGTGACCCTGTCAGCATGGCCTCTGCTGCTTCCAGATCTGTACGTCTTGCAACAAATCTGCGAATATTTTTTCCAATCAGTTCCATGGCTTTTTCTGCCATGGCATCGGAGAATGGTGATGCAGCGTTAGAAACATATGCCTCTTCCGCATGGATAAATGCATCAATTCCACATGCCGCTGCCACAGAAGCCGGTGCAGATGTCAGAAGCTCCGGATCAAGGATTGCATATGATGGAAGAAGTTCATAACTGAATACTGTCAGCTTATAATCCCTGCTATGATCCGTAATAACAGAAAATGCAGTCACCTCTGATCCGGTACCTGCGGTAGTCGGAATCGCGATCAGCGGAATGATCTTGCCCGGTACTTTATGTGCCCCTTCATACTCTGTGATACTGCCGCCAAATTTTGCTGTCACACCAACTGCTTTGGCAACATCCATCGGAGATCCTCCACCAAGTGCCACGATAAAATCTGCTCCGGCTTCTTTAAATGCCTCTGTAGCCTTTTCAACAGTCGTCACGGACGGGTTGGCCTCTACATCCGTAAAGATATCCACTTTCATACCAGCTTCTTTCAGATAATCAGCCGCTTTGTCCACAATTCCCATTTTTCGCAGTGTAGGGCCGGAAATCAGCATGGCATGGGAACCACCCAGTTTTTTTGCACATTCCGGAAGTTTTGCCATCGTTCCTGCACCTACCATAATATTCTGTGGAATAAAAAATTCAAATGCTTCCATAACTAATCAGCCTCTTTTCTTCTATATAACTATATCATATCATTCAAAACTCCATATTTCCGATCTTATGCCGTCATTCTGGAAAGTACACGGTCAATTGCCGCATCAATAACCAGATCCAGTTCTTTATCATCAGCCTCCGGCATAAGAGATGCTGCATCTTCATCCGAAATGATCTCGATAAGGCTGCCGAATTTTTCTTTGTATTTCACTTTGCAGACTGCATAAAATACAACGCCAAGGAGACTCCATGCACCTACCATCATCCATTCCTGCATGATCAGTGTTCCGCCGGAACCCGGGATACAATACATCAGAACCATACAGCCGGAAAGAATCACTGCCATTGTACCTACAAATTTGTAAGCCGGTACACGATAAGGTCTTGGCATATCCGGTTCCTTTTTGCGAAGGATCAGGAAAGAGAGTGAAACCATACAATATGCAAGACAGCAGCCAAAGTTACCTGCATCGCAGATCCATACCATCATGACACGTCCTGCGAAAGGAGCGATCATCGTAAGGATACCGATCAGGATCAGTGCATTGACCGGTGTTTTGTGCTTTGGATGGAGTTTTGCAAATACTTTCGGAACCATGTAAGATTCTGCCATAGAATACAATGCACGGGAACCACCGATCATAAAGGAGTTCCAGGATGTAACAATACCGCACATACCACCTACGATGATAACCTTTGCCATCACCGAGGTTCCAAAGGCTTTTGCCATCGCATCTGCAGTTACCAGTCCTGTTGTACTCTGCGAAAGTGCAATCTCTTCCGGATTCAGAACATAACCAACTGCGAGGATTACAAAAGAATAAAATACAACTGCAAGTACAACTGACAGAATCATCATTTTACCAATCTTTTTGAGTGGTACATTGATTTCCTCTGCTGCCTGCGGGATAACGTCAAAACCAATAAAGAAAAATGGTGTGATAACTGCGACTTTCAGGACATTTTTTGCCATGGTACCAGTTGTCTCACCCATAAACATCTGTCCCTGAAGATTATCCACATTACCATTTATAACAGAAGCTACGATCAGAAGAATTCCTGCACCACCGATTATACATGTAAGAACTGTCTGAAGAACAGCAGCTGTTTTTGCTCCCATAATGTTGATTACCATGATTAAGAAGGCAACAAGAATTGCAACGATCAGCCAGGAAGCATAGATATCAAATCCGGCAACTGTATAAAGATAGCCTTTCAGAAATCCCGGCCACAGATATGTGATGATCGTTGGAAACGCACAGGCTTCAAAACAGGTAACTCCTACATATCCAAGAATGATCGCCCAGGTACAGATAAAGGAACCGGTAGGTCCCATTGCCTTATAGCTGAATACGTGCTCACCACCACACTGTGGCATGGCTGCGGTAAGTTCTGCATAGGTAAGACCAACAAAGAAGATCATGACACCACCGATTGCAAAGGCAAGTGCTGCTCCGACAACACCACCGGCATCGATCCATGTTCCGGAAGATACAACCCAGCCCCAGCCGATCATTGCGCCAAAAGCGATTACAAGAATGTCCCATGCACTGAACACTTTATCAAATTCTGATTTTTTCTGTCCCATAGTCTTATTCCTCCTCGCTTCCAAATTTTCTTCTGATCAGTTCTTCCAGGTATTCTGCAGTTCCTTCTATTCCAAGATATGAGCTGTTCATAAGAATATCCCGGTTATGACGGTCGCCTCGGTTGCTGCCTGTCAGCGCCAGATGACGTTTATGGTATCTTTTATCTTTTTCCAGTAATAAGATCTTTGCATCTTTTTCAGAAAGGTTGTGACTCTCCATAATATTATGGATACGTACCTCATCCGGAGCATAAATAAATACTCTTAAAAGATCAATATCTTTTGTATCCTTCAGGATATAATCTGCGGAACGGCCAATGATCACGCAGGATTCTTTCTCTGCAAGTTTTCGTATGATCTGCTTCTGCACATGGATCGCACGGTCAGTCAGATCCGCATACTTGGAAAACGAGCCACGTACATCGCCTTCTGCACCTTTACCGGCAATCGTTCCGCCCTCCTCTACTTTTTCCATGATCTCTTTCGGAATTCCGACCTCTTCAATGATCTCATCGACAAGATCACGATTGTAAAATTTGATATTGAGGTCTTCCGCTATTTTTCTGCCAATGGCATTTCCTTTGGCTCCATATTCACAGCCAATCGTTATAACCAGATGTCTCATATCGATTTCCTCTCACGCGAATTTTTGTTACCGTTTTTTCTTAATCACACTTTTATTCTGTAACAAAAAAGGCGTGCGAACCATACCCTGATGATCCGCGACGCCCTTGTCACTTTTGTCTGTATTTATTTTTCCAGAGATTTGATCGTATCTTCAATGATAGCAACTGCTTTATCGCACTCTTCTTCTGTTACGATAAGCGGTGGGATCATACGGATAATGTGTGCTCCGATCGCAGTGATCAGAAGCTTTCGATCCAGACAGCCATGTTTCACATCTATCCCGCCAATGGTATCATCAAATTCCACACCTACCAGAAGGCCCTGATGTCTTACTTCTTTTACATGCGGAAGTTTTTCCAGTTTGGATGCGAAGTAATCGCCGACTTTCTTTGCATTTCCTGCAAGATCTCTGTCAAGAAGTTCATTCACTTCTGCAAGTGCTGCTGCACAGCTTACCGGATGTCCACCAAAGGTTGTTCCGTGAGAACCTGCGGTAAATGCTTTGGCAACTTCTGCTGTTGCACAGATTGCACCGATCGGCATTCCGCCGCCAAGTGCTTTAGCCATGGAAACAATATCCGGTTTGATACCATAATTCATATAAGACATTACAGCACCTGTTCTGCACCATCCTGTCTGTACTTCATCGATCAGAAGGAGCATATCGTTTTCATCACAGAATTTACGAAGTCCCTGCATAAATTCCATTGTTGCCGGATGTACACCACCTTCGCCCTGTACCGGCTCAACCATGATCGCGATCGTATTTTCGGTACATGCATCTTTGAATGCCTGCAGATCATTGTACGGTGCATAGGAGAATCCATAAGTCATTGGTCCAAATCCAACCTGACATCCGTTAGCCGGCTGACCTGTTGCTGACATGGCACCGAAGGTTCTTCCATGGAATCCCATCTTTGCAGTTACGATATGATAACGGTTCGGTCCGTATTTCTCAATACCATATTTACGTGCCATTTTGATCATTGCTTCGTTTGCTTCTGTACCGGAGTTCTGATAGAAGATCTTGTCCATTCCGATCGTTTCACAGACTTTTTCAGCAAGCAGTGCCTGTGGAATGGTATATGGATAGTTAAAGGTATGCATGATGTCTTCTACCTGATCTTTGACAGCAGCTACAACTTTCGGGTTACAGTTTCCTGCACTGTTTACTGCAATACCTGCGTAAAAATCAAGATATGGTGTTCCGTTTTCATCGTACATATACATGCCGTCTGCTGTTTCAGCAAGAAAATCAAAACGCTCATAAGTCTCGATCATATACTTGTTTACTTTGTCTTTGATGTCCTGAAAAGTTAATCCTGTGTCTTTTAATTTCATTGCTGTGTCCTCCCATATCTTTAAGATAATAAAAAAAGCAAAGGCAGATTTCCGTTACCGGTAAGCGCCTTTGCTTTGATTTACTGTGTATTATTTTGTACAACATTACAATATCACTGACACTATTATTTGTCAATAGATTTTTTATCAAAAAGATTTTTGTTGATTTTAAAAGACTTTTTGTATTTTAGAGATATATTATGCAATTTTCTTTTGTGCATTATATTGTACATTTTGTTTCTGTATGTTATTACATTTTGTTTGTTCTGCCATTCTACTTCCTTATCACTGTTTTCCGTGATAATCAAGGAAAAAGCAGGTACAGCAGGCCTTTTCCCCACTCTCATTCCGGTATATATGATCCTGGTCTGTCTCAAATTTGAACACCTGATCTTTTCGAATCTGACAGCTCTGTCCATGACATTCTACAGTCAGCACACCTTCCGTCACAACCAGATACTCGCGCGTCTTCTCACCATGACTTCCACTCACATAAATACCGCCGGGCTCAACTTCGATCCGATACACTTCTATAAGGCGTGTATCTTCATACGGCAGGCAGGTCCAGACACGGTACTGTCCTTCCAGTTCCTTGGTCGGAAGCAGTTCTTCCGGTGTCACGAGACAGCAGTCTACTCTCGGCGGCTGGATCAGTTCCTGGAATTCAACTCGAAGACCGCTGGTGATCTTTCCAAGCACTCCAAGCGATGGATTAGCCGTTCCTCTTTCAATCTGTGCCAGCATACTTTTGCTGACGCCAGTCTGTTCTGCTGCCTGATCCAGGCTCATACATTTTGATTTTCGAATTCTTTTCAGATTTGCCGCAACATTTTTTGATAAATAATCCATAATTTATATCTTTTCTTTCTCTGTGAGCATTGATGCTTTCCACTCAGTTACGCTTAAGTGCCATTTCATTTCAGGAATTCATCGACATCTATTCCTCTGAATGACCGGATCGTCGGGAAATATCTGTGTTCTGACGGTTCTTTTTCCTGGGTATACCAGATTCCTTTCATGCCGCTCTCCCATGCACCTTCAATATCTTTTCGGACATTATCACCGATGAATGCACATTCTTCCGGACGAACTCCCGCTTTTTCCACACAGATGTCAAAAAAATGATAATGTGGTTTCTCTACCCCCGCTTCTTCACTGGTAACAATAAAATCAATATATGATGTCACACCAATTGCTTCCAGTTTTCTGTACTGAACGTATGCAGTCATGTCTGTCCCGATTCCGATACGGATTTTTCTTTTTTTCAGCTCTTTCATAAATTCCAGGATTCCCGGATTTGACTGTATATGCTGAATAAATGTGTCCCAGTAGGCATGATACATATTTCGCGCATGCGGAAAAAGTGGCTGGTCGAGAAGTTCCAGCATACACTGCATCCGCAGCATACGGCTGTGGATTGCAGCAGTATCTGTTCCGATCCGGTCTGTCATGATCCGTCCGGCCTTTCTGTAGCAGGCCTGCATCTCGTCTGTTGTAATCCCAAACGAATCCCTGCAGTATACAGCCAAAGCTTCCATTCCATAAATATGATTTTCATCATAACTGTATAAGGTATTGTCTATGTCAAAAATGACCGCTTTTATCATCATGTTTCTCCTTGTCTGTTTTCCTGATTTCTATCTTACCCTATTCTTTTCCTTTTGACCATATAAAAATGCCGGTGCACATCTGTTTCTTTCAGATATACACCGACTTCTTCTTACTCTAAAATATGCTCTCTTCCCATGGAAATGATCGTTCTTACGTGATCATCTGCCAGAGAATAAAAAATAGATTTTCCGTCTCTGCGGGCCTTCACCAGTTTATTCTGCTTGAGGATACGAAGCTGATGGGACACTGCGGACTGGGTCATGTTCAGGACCTTTGCCAGATCACAGACACATACTTCAGATTCAAACAGCACAAACAGGATACGGATACGGGTAGAATCCGCAAACACCTTAAACAGATCTGCCAGATCATACAGTTCTTCTTCGTCCGGCATAGTCTCATTCACGATCTTTAAAAGATCCTCATGAATCTCCTGGCATTCACAGCTGATCTCTTCTCTTTCTTCTGCCATATTTTTCTCGCTTTCTCTCTAAATTATTCAGTTCAGGTAACTACAATTTTTTAACAAACAAAGTTCTGATCGCATTCAGCACTGCAATGATCATAACTCCGACATCTGCAAAAATCGCAACCCACATATTGGCAATACCCACTGCACCAAGAAGCAGACAGATTACCTTGATTCCGATTGCAAAATAAATATTTTCATATACAATACGCATACATTTCTTTGCGATGCGGATAGCTTTCACGATCTTCATCGGATCATCATCCATAAGAACAACATCTGCTGCCTCAATAGCCGCATCCGATCCAAGTGCTCCCATGGCAATACCAATATCTGCTCTGGAAAGTACCGGAGCGTCATTGATACCATCCCCAACAAAGGCAAGTTTCTCTTTCTCTGTCTTTTTTGCGAGAAGTTCTTCTACCTTACTTACTTTATCAGCCGGAAGAAGTTCACTGTATACACGGTCTACACCAAGCTCACCTGCTACCTGCTGTGCAACCTTATCAATATCGCCCGTCAGCATGACCGTCTCTTTAATGCCATTTTTCTTAAGATTTACAATTGCCTCTTTTGAAGTCGGTTTTAGGACATCCGAAATCAGGATATGCCCTGCATAAGCTCCATCGATTGCAACATGGATGACCGTTCCGACCTGATGGCACTCTACTGCCTCCACGCCGATACGTTTCATCAGTTTTGTATTTCCGACTGCAACAGAGGTTCCGTCCACCTTCGCCGTAACACCATTTCCGCTGATTTCCTCTACATCTGTGACACGTTTCTGGTCAATTTCCTTACCGTAAGCAGTTTTCAGGCTGCGGCTGATCGGATGTGACGAAAAACTTTCTGCCAGTGCTGCATATTCCAGAATCTTTTTTTCTTCCATCGTGTTATGGTGAACACCTACAACTTCAAACACACCCTTGGTCAGGGTACCGGTCTTGTCAAATACTACATATTTTGTCTGGGCCAGAGTTTCCAGATAGTTGGATCCTTTGACCAGAACACCGGCATTGCTGGCTCCACCGATTCCCGCAAAGAACCCCAGCGGAATACTGATGACTAGAGCACACGGGCAGCTGATTACAAGGAATGTCAGGGCTCTGTAGATCCACTGGCCCCACATTGCAGGATTGTGAAGGAGCACGAGATTTACAAGCGGCGGCAGGATTGCCAGTGCAAGTGCTCCATAACATACTGCCGGTGTATAATAATGGGCAAATTTTGAAATAAAATTCTCAGATCTGGATTTACGGGAACTGGATTCTTCAATCAGTTCCAGAATCTTCGATACGGTCGATTCGTCAAATTCTTTTGTTGTCTTAATCTTCAGTACACCGGTCATATTGATGCATCCGCTGATGATCTCATCTCCCGCTTTTGCACTGCGCGGAAGGCTCTCACCGGTCAGTGCACTGGTGTTGAGGCTACTGTTTCCTTCTACGATCACGCCATCGAGCGGGACTTTTTCACCCGGCTGTACGACGATAACGGAACCAACCTCAACTTCATCCGGATCTACTTTTTCTAACTTACCATCGTTTTCAATGTTAGCATAATCCGGGCGGATATCCATCAGTTCGGTAATGTTACGGCGGCTCTTTCCAACTGCATAGCTCTGGAAAAGTTCACCGATCTGGTAGAACAGCATAACCGCGATCGATTCGTTATAATCGCCGCTTTTTTCATAAACTGCCAGCGCAAATGCACCGATTGTTGCAATGGCCATCAAAAAGTTTTCATCGAAAACCTGACCATTTTTGATTCCTTTAAATGCTTTCTTTACAATATCATATCCGATAACCAGATAAACTGCCAGATAGCAGATAAATCTCGGAATTCCCGTAATCGGAACGAAATGCAAAACGATCAGTAACACCGCTGCTATGATGATACGTGCCAGCATTTTTTTCTGCTTTTTATTCATAACCTCTTTCCTCCCGCCATTTATTTAAATGCCCTGCCGCATCCGCAGCAGAGCATTCTCATTTCATCTTATAAATAAATCTCGCAATCGTCTTCTACTTTCTTACAGTTCTTCAGAACTTCTTTCATTACGCTGTCCGGATCCTGTCCTTCTTCAAATTCTACTTTCATCTTGAGCATCATGAAATTCACGCTTGCATCTTTAACACCTGCTGTGTTCTTAGCTGCTTCTTCCATTTTATTTGCACAGTTTGCACAGTCAACTTCAATTTTGTAAGATTTCTTCATAGTAGTATTCTCCTTCTCATATATGTTTTATTCACGTTTTCATATGAACATTCATTCATATGTTTGATTGTATTATAACACTACCCCCATATATGTCAATATATTTTAAAGAACTTTTCAGATGATTTATGCACAAAAAAATCCTCTCAGTATTGTAAAAATATACTGAAAGGATTTACTCTCTTTTATTCCTTCACCAGCAGTGCCACTGCTTCTGTCCACACGGTCTCGCAGAACTGGTCTACACAACAGGCTTTTTCAAGTCGATATCCCGCCTGCAAAAATGCCTCCAGATCACGTGCAAGGCTGGTTGCTTTACAGGAGACATACACAATACGGTTTACCCCATAGGAAAGGATCTTCGGCAGCGCTTTCGGATGGATTCCATCGCGAGGTGGATCCAGGACGATCACATCCGGCTTCTCAGTCAGATCATCCAGAACCTTCAGGACGTCACCGGCAATGAATTTACAGTTATCCAGTCCGTTCAGCTTCGCATTCTCTCTTGCTGCTGCAACTGCATCTTCCACGATCTCGACACCGATCACTTCTTTTGCCACCGGAGCAAGCAGCTGCGCGATCGTTCCGGTTCCACTGTAAAGATCAAACACTTCCATTCCACTCGTATTCTGGATATAATCACGCACAATATTGTACAGTACTTCCGCAGCCAGTGAATTCGGCTGGAAGAAAGAAAACGTGCTGATACGGAATTTCAGTCCGAGCAGTGTCTCATAGAAATAGTCCTGTCCATAAAGTATCCTTGTCTCATCGCTCTGAACTACATCTGAAAGTGAATCATTGAGAATATGCATGATTCCAACAATCCTGCCCTCCAGTGGAAGAGCCAGAAGCTGATCTTTCAGCGGTTCCAGATCATACTCTTCCTGAGTGGTCGTTACAAGATGCACCAGAATCTCACCGGAAGTAACACCTCTTCTCAACATCAGGTGCCGCAGATAACCGGTGTGCTGCAGTTTCCTGTAATAAGAAGCTCCTTTTTCTCTGAAAAATTCTCTTACACAAGTCAGGATATCCGTCATATCCTTATGCACCAGCTTACAGTCGTCAGTATTCAGGATATCATACGTACTTCCTTTCTTATGCAGGCCAAGGGACAGTGGTCCGTCTTTGACCTCATCTCCAAAAGAAAACTCCATCTTATTGCGGTATCCGAATTCGATCGGGCTTCCGTGAATACCCTCCCATTCAAAAGCTGCATTTCCATTCTCATCTATCTGACCACCCTGGATCAATGCCTCTTCCAGAAGCTCTCGTATCTGTGTCTCTTTCATATGAAGCTGGTCTTCATAGGACATTGTCTGATACATGCAGCCACCACATGCCGGAAAATTGCTGCATACCGGTTCTCTTGTCTCCAATGGTGATTTTTCTATTACCTCCAGGATACGTCCCTGTGCCCTTCCGGAACGTTTCTTCTGAATCATAAAGCGTACCTTCTGTCCCGGAATTCCGTTCTTGATCAGAACCTTCTGATCCTCCACAAAAACATATCCCTTATTCGGGAAGTCCACCTTCTCTATTACACCTTCGTAAATTTCACCTTTTTTCATGCTTTCTATTCCTCATTTATATATTTGAAACACTTGCATCCAGCTGTCTCTTCGTAACCCTCACTCTTTTGTCTTTGACAGAGCAGTAAAACAGCCCCGGTTATCTGCCGGAGCTGTTTGAACTTCATGCTACGCTTACTCTGTTGCCATTCTCTCTGCAAGCAGTCATCTTACTCTTCTTCATCCTCGAAGTAATCATCAAAATCATCATCGAAATCTTCTTCAAAATCTTCCAGATAATCCGGAGCAAAGAAGCGATATACTGCAAATGCGATTCCTGCAACTGCTGCAACTGCGCCTATGATAGCCAGTACCCAGAGGACTGTATTTTTTTCTTTTTCGTCTTCTTTTTTCTTTAAAGCAGCAAGTAAATCCTCAATTTTCTCGTTCAGGTTTAAATTATTCAGATTCATGACGGGCACCTTCCTCTCACTCATTTATAGGTCATAGTATACCACTAATCCATCCATTTTACCATATTTTCTCGCAAATTTTCGATTATGTTTCTGCACCTTATCCATCCAGAACTTCTGATACACCAATCCGCTCCCCAAGTTTTACTCTTGTCTCAATTCCCTTTTCGGAATTCATAAAGATGTCTGGATCAGGCAGTACCCGTTCCTTCTGTGTCATCAGTATAACCGTCGAACCACCAAATGCGAAATTTCCTTTTTCTTTTCCCCGTTTTACACGGCCACGAAGTGGTACATTCTCAATCCTGCCGACCATCAACGCTCCGACTTCCATCATCAGAACAGTTCCAAAATTCACAGTCTTCAACAACGCATATTCTCTTGTATTTTCTTTGTAGATTGGATACACATCATTGGCGACCGGATTGACCGTATGCAGTTCACCCGGAATATGCACTCTCCGGGATTCAAATCCATCATCTATATAGATATATCTGTGATAATCGTCCACACATAAACGGAACACCCAGAGAAGTCCGCCTTCGTATCGTTTCGCCAGAACCGGATTCTTCAGAAGTTCAGCAACTGTATAGGATGTATGTTTGATTTTTACATGACAGTTCTCACTGATCGGATAAACACTCACCCTGCTGTCGCAGGGACTGACAAAAGCTTCCGGTACCATATCAATTTCTCTGGCACCCTCTCGAATCTGTCTGGTAAAAAAATCATTGTACGACCAATACTTTTTCGGTTCATAATCTCTCATATCAATTCCTGCATGTCTTATAAATGCCGGAACCGCCAGTGCAGATACTCTGGAGTCCAGAATTCTGCCCCCAATCTCTGAAAGTACAGGATTTACAAGAGGTTTAAGTAAAGCCCTGCCAATCGCAGAGCCATACATTTTTTCCAGGAATCTGTCCTGAAACGAATCATTTTCAGTTACATGACCTTTTCGGTCTGCCGTATATGTTGTCATGCTGCTGCTCCTTTCAACTTCCTGACCGTATGATAATGAGCCCACCATCCTTCTTTGTAAAAAAGAATAAACAATACCGCCACTGCCACAACTGCAACCAATACCACCAGTTCCTGATTGGTCGGCTTACGGAAACGGAAATTAAAAATAAACAAGAATCCTACGATCAGCATCGCTACATGAAGCAATCCCACAAAATAACGAAATCCCGGGAAAAATACCGATGCCACAAACAGAAATGGCATGATCACAGCCATAGATGTGATTGGAAGTCCCTGATAGTACTTGCGGTTCTCAGATGTCTCGCTCTGGCGTTTTGCCTCCATCACATTAAAGTATGCAAGACGGATCACTCCTGCCATCCCGTAAAATGCAAGGATCGCAATGCTGTATGCTTTACACATTCCAAGTTTGTAGCCCAGAATGATTGGAAAAATCCCAAAACAGACAATGTCACAGAGAGAATCGATCTGAATGCCAAAGGATTTCTCATCATCGGTCCGGTTCTTCTTTGTCCGGGCTATCTTTCCATCAAACATATCACACAGTCCGGAAAAAGCCAGACAGGATACTGCCAGAGTAAGCCTCCCGTCGATCGCACAAAACATACCCAGGATGGATGAAACAAGACTGATATATGTAACAACTACCGTATAATCGTAAAATCCTATCATTCGTAACTCTCCTTATTTTCTTTGCCATGCCCCTGCCCGATCGTAAGCTGTGCCACAATCGTAAAAAGTGCACTGATCAAAAGCTCCCCATAATAACCAAGTCCTCTGCTGAGAACCATCCCCGGCAGAAGTAATGTGCCAAATACCGGGGTGAATATTGTCAGGAACAGTGTCTCACTGATTCCCATACCTCCCGGAAGTGGAAGCATATCTACGGAAACAGAGATCACTGCCTGAAGAAACAGCACCGTCCAGAATCCTGTCCCTGACAGTGAAAATGCTTTATATACAAACCATGTTACTGCAAACATTGCCATTCTCTGTACAAATGTGATCGCAATGATATTCACGATCACTCTCGGATGTGTCTTCAGATAAGCAGCTGTATCTCTGTAAGTATCCATGGAATCTTCCAGTTTTTTCAGTCTTCCTTCTTTGTGACGAAGAATACGGAATTTCTCAAGAATCGAAAGTCCCCATACAAGAAATGATCTGGCAAGCAGTGGATGAAATACCAGAATCGTCATAAAAGTCACACAGAAAATATTCAGTCCCAATCCCAGATAGAAAACAGGAAGAATTCCTTCCAGATACTGATGCAGGAATCCTCTTCCAAACACAGCCACTCCGATACCGACCACCACCAGCACCAGCTTATAGGTGATCGTAATGATCATCAGAATAACCGCAGAAACTGGAATAGATATGTTTTTCTTTTTCATATAATATGCCTGCATTGGCTGTCCACCACTCGCAGATGGTGTAATACAGCTGAAAAAGAATCCTACCGATGAAAAGAGAAAACAGGTTCTTTTTTTTAGTTTTATTCCATAGGACCGCATCATATACCATATGATGATCGACTCACCCCAGATAAAGAATGCCACCAGTGCAAGCCCGGGCACAAGCCATCGTTTATCCGCACTCCGAATGGCATCCATCATAGCTCCGAGATCTTCTCCATGAAACACTCCATAAATTGTGAGCACAAAGACAATGATCAGGAAAGCTCCATTAAAGATCACTCTTTTATTTTTTTTCATAAGCAGCTCACCCTTCTGTAGATTTCAGAATCTTTTTCTCGATCCTGCTGCCAAATCTTTCGTAAATTTTGTACAGATTTGTGTTTCTTCCGATACAGAAACACAGTTCTGCAAGAAGGATTCCTCCTGCCACGTCCACCAGAACATGCTGTTTCGTCAGCAATGTAGAGACAAACACAAGAATTGCCAGCACTGCCGACCCTCTCTGGTACCATACCGGAATTTCTTTTCTTCCGCGGATGCCCAAATAGCAGAACCAGCTGACCAGACAATGAATAGACGGAAACAGATTATCTGCTGCATCAATAGAGTACAGCCACAAAGCAAGCTGATTCCATAATCCTCCATCTGTTATCACTGGTCTAGTATTCGTTGTGGGATACAAAAGAAAGAAACCAAGGCAGATACATCTTGATATAAAATCTCCTGTAAAAAACTGGTACACACTGTGTCGATCCTGCCTGGCAATCAGAATGTAATTGACGGCCCAGAAAAGATAGCATCCAAAATAGATGATCAGAAACTGCGGAACAAAAGGAAGGCTCCTGTCCACAGCAGTTTCTATATTGTGGTGGTACCATCCACCTGCGATCATTCTGGAACCTGAATAAACAAGACAATTAAATACAAACGAAAAAATAACCGGGAAAATTCCATATGCAGGGAGTATCCTCGTGAGGCCTTTTAAAATTTTTTTCATTCTGTACTCCCTTCGAATTTTCATGTATCCAGTATATCATTCATTAAAAGGTAAAACAACTAAAGTACAGAAACTTTAAGATTTCTTAAGAAAATTATAAAAAGTTATATTTTCTTAAGTTTTGCAAAGGCAGCGAACATTTTTTTAACTCCGACTTTGTCAAAATCTACAGTAACCTCATAATCTCTGCCGCCTTCTACGATATCCTTAACGATGCCAACACCAAATTTAATGTGACGGACCGTATCCCCAACACTGTAATCCAGGGAATCCGCTTTCGTTACCTTAAAATTCTGCGGCTGAAATGCCTTCGTATGGAAGCTTTTCTTCATCTGCAGATAGCTGTTGAGCGGAGATTTTGTCTCCGGGATCTTTGGTTTGTGTTCCTGAACAGTATGTCCAAGATCCACCAATTCCCGTGGAATCTCTCTCACAAATCTGGAAACGCGATTATACTGCGTTTCCCCACGCACCATACGCTGCTGCGCACTGGTCATAGTCAGTTCTTTCATGGCTCTGGTGATTCCCACATAACAAAGCCTGCGCTCCTCTTCCAGCTCCGACTGGTCACCGGAAAAGATGCACATACTGCTTGGGAACATACCATCTTCCATTCCGGCAAGGTATACATATGGAAACTCCAGCCCCTTTGCACTGTGCAAAGTCATCAGTACCACATAATCCTGATTCTCATCTACAGAATCAATATCCGCGATCAGCGCAATTTCTTCCAGGAATCCGGATAATGTTGCTTCTCTGTTCTCAGCCTTCATTGTCTCTTCATAAGAAACCGTTTTGGATATCAGCTCATCGATATTCTCCACTCTGGCTCTGGATTCTTCTGTATCTTCTGCTTTCAGTTCATCCACATAACCGGTCAGATCTATGATTTCCTCCAGAAGCTCCGATACAGAATATGCCTGTGCTTTGCTCTTAAGTGACTGGATAAATGTAACAAATCCATCCACTTTTGAAAGACTGCGTCCGATCGACGGCACTTCCTCTGCCACACGGAGTGCATCATAAAAACTGATATTCATCATGTCGGCATAATCCTGGATTCTGCCGACCGTTGTTGCTCCGATTCCACGCTTTGGTACATTCAGGATTCTACGTACCGCAAGATCATCCGCTGCATTGTCTACCGTTTTCAGATAGCAGAGCAGATCTTTGATTTCTTTACGTGCATAGAAGTTCACTCCCCCTACGATCTTGTAAGGAATGTTTGCAAGCAGACACTTCTCTTCAAAAAGACGGGACTGCGCATTTGTTCGATAAAGTACTGCACAATTATGATACTCTGCCGTTCCTTCTCTGTATCGTCGGGCAATGTCCCCTACAACAAATTCAGCTTCCTCATATCCATTCATAAACTGTCGGAAATGGATTTTCTCTCCCTCCGGGTTCTCGGTCCAGAGTGTTTTTTCTTTACGCTCTGTATTATTTGCGATCACACCATTCGCTGCATTTAAGATATTCTGCGTAGAACGATAATTCTGCTCCAGACGAATAACTTTAGCATCCGGGAATACCCTCTCAAATCCCAGGATATTTCCAATATTGGCTCCACGGAATCTGTAAATAGACTGGTCATCATCACCGACTACACACAGATTCTCATACCTGGATGCCAGAAGACTTACAAACTTAAACTGTGCCGTATTGGTATCCTGATATTCATCTACCATAATATAGCGGAAACGTTCCTGATAACTCTGCAGAACATCGCCACAATTCTGGAACAATTCCACTGTCTTGCATATGAGGTCATCAAAATCCAGTGCATTATTCCGACGCAGTGCTGCCTGATATTCACGATAAACCTGCGCCGCTCTTTTCTGGTTAAAATCAGCACCTGCATTCATTTCCATCTCATCCGGAGTCAGCAACTCATCTTTTGCATGTGAAATCTGAGCCAATAGTGCACGTTCCTTCACTTTCTTGGTGTCGATATTCATTTTGCGGCAGATTTCTTTGATCAGTGTCTTCTGGTCGTCCGCATCGTAAATCGTAAAATTATTATCATAACCGAGACGGTCTATATGGCGTCGTAGGATCCGCACACATGTCGAGTGAAAAGTTGATACCCATACACTTCCCCCTTCGCTTCCTGCGATCTTGTCCACACGTTCTCTCATCTCGTGGGCCGCTTTGTTGGTAAATGTGATTGCCAGAATATTCCACGGATTCACACCCTTTTCTGCGATCAGATAAGCAATCCTGTGTGTCAGTACTCTGGTCTTTCCTGAACCGGCTCCTGCAAGAATCAGAAGTGGTCCATCTGTATGCAGAACAGCTTCTTTCTGTCGGTCATTCAATGTATCATAAATTGTATTCATCAATTATCTCCTGTTTCTTTGTGGTTACTTATTTCGAACTGATGTTTTCTTGCTATCTTTTTAATTATACATGAAACCTGGTATGGGGTAAAGGAATTTTAAAATCATTTGCAAAAACCATTTACAAGTAGTATTTAAAACTATATAATAGAGCGTGCAGGTATTAGAAATACCATTCTGCCTTTATTTCAGGCAAAGGAGATGAATTTATGTCAGTTAATACAGACTCCATGATCCGTAATATTCTGGATCGTGTTTCCAGAATCGGTTATGTAAAACCAGAGGATATTCCCAATATAGATCTTTATATGGATCAGGTCACTACTTTTATGGAAGCACAGCTTGCTCATTCCAAACGCTATGAAGATGACAAGATTCTTACAAAGACCATGATCAATAATTATGCCAAGAATAATCTGCTTCCTTCTCCTGAGAAGAAGCGCTATTCAAAAGAACACCTGCTGGTTCTGATCTTTATCTACTATTTCAAAAATATTTTATCGATCAGCGATATCCAGACTCTGCTCGGACCACTGACCGATAAATATTTCAAATCTATGGATGATATGGATCTCACTGCTATCTACAACGAAGTATTCAGTATGGAAAAAGGACAGATCGAATCTCTTCAGAAGGAGCTTCTGGAACGCTATGAAATTGCTCAGGGAACTTTTGAGAATGCACCGGAAGAAGACAGGGATTTCCTGAAATTATTTTCTTTCATCTGTCTTCTCAGCTTTGATGTTTACGTAAAAAAAATGCTGATCGAGCAGATGATCGACGAACTCCGTGCTTCCACGGATACAGATCCGAAACATAAGAAAAAATAATACAGCATCAGAAGTACTGATCCTGTATTACGTAAAAATTACCTGCATCACTGCAGGTAATTTTTATTTACATAGCCGCTCTTTCCAAGTCTGGAAGAATATACATACCAGTAAGTACTTCCACTGGAATCCTGGACCTGAACGGTATCGCCGGTATTCAACTGTCCGATCTCATTTGCATCATCATACGCTTTTGCATTACGAAGTGCCAGATAGCCACTCTTGACTTTCACTGTCTTTGTAACAACCGCAGATGCTGTATTGTCTTTATTTTTTACCAGATAATCTTTGTTTACATATCCGCCCTTTCCAAGTCCCGGTACATATACCAGCCAGTAGGTACTGTCACTGGCATCCGCAATCTGTACCTTATCTCCTGTATAAAGTTCTGCAACTTCATTGGACGATTTAAACGCCTTGGCATTACGAAGCGCCAGATATCCACTCTTGACACTTACATAACGTTCACTTGAAGAATTCGCCAAATATCTGCGATTTACATATCCGGATTTCTTGAGTCGTGATGCATATACATACCAGTAGGTGCTTCCACTGGAATCTGTCACATCAACGGTATCACCTGTATAAAGCTTACCGATCTCATTCTTGTCATCATAAGCCTTTGCATTACGAAGTGCCAGATAGCCATCCGCTACTGTAACTGTGTAGGAAGTGGTGGCCGCCCATCCTGTCTGCACCGTCATCGGCATAGCAAGTGCAAGTGCGATCACACATGTGAAAATACGTTTCAGGACTCCTGACCTCTGCATTGTGGAAAATCTCTTCTTCATAATGTTGCCCTCCTTTGTATTTAGTTTTTGCTCCCCGTGACAAGTCTTCGAGTAAATACGACACCGAACCGTTCTTGTCAAATTTTTTATTATAGTTTATCATATAAGAAACAACTTTCTGTAAAATAAAATTTCTCGGGAGGATATATATTCATGCGCAAACTATTATCTGTTTTTCTTGCCGGATGTCTGCTTTTACTGCTTCCTGCCACAATCTGGGCTTCTGCGGAAACCACCTATGAAAGCGAACAGGGACAGGCCATGATCAAGGCTCCATCTTCGGCTTCTCCAAATGCTTCTGCCAATACTGAAGCCGATGTCGATTCTTCAGATGACTCCGAAGGTACTTTGAGTCCTTCCGGTTCTTCCTCAGGCATGGACTGGTCTGCCGCAAACACGGCTTCAACTCCGTCTTCCGGTTCCAGACAGTTTACCGTCTGTATTGATCCGGGACATCAGGGAAGCTGGGTAGACATGAGTGCACAGGAACCTATGGCTCCAGGTTCATCTCAGACCAAAAATAAAGCTACGACCGGTACTGCCGGTAACTACTCCAAGGTTCCGGAATATGAAGTCAACCTTAAAGTTTCTCTTGTCCTTGAAAAAGAACTGGCATCTCGCGGGTACAAGGTTGTCATGACCCGCGAGGATAACGACAAAGCCATCAGCAACAAAGAACGTGCAGAATTTGCCACAGAATCCGGAGCCGATATCACGGTCCGCATTCATGCAAACAGTGACAACAGTGCTTCTGCTGCCGGTGCTCTTACCATGGCCCCAACCAGTTCCAATCAGTATCTGGACAAGGAACTCATCGAAAAAAGTAATACGCTTGCATCCTGTATCATCGACAGTTACTGCAATGCCACCGGACTTGCAAACAAAGGCGTCATCTCTGCCGACAATATGACTGGTACCAACTGGAGTACAGTTCCGGTTGCCATCCTCGAAATGGGATTTATGAGTAACCAGAATGATGATCTTTACATTACCAATTCCGCAAATCACGAAACTATGGCAAGGGGAATTGCCGATGGAATCGATGCATATTTCAATACTGTCGAACCGGCTATTACTACTGTCGGAGAACACCTCGCCGATCTCACCTCACAGCTGGAAAAGAACTATACGGATCCGCTTGAACAACAGGGAGAACTCTGGGCAATCGCAGCTATGGATCTGAAGACGCAGGCCTACAGCACAGTCAATGCCGAACAGTCCATGCAGTCTGCCAGTGTTATCAAAGCATTTATCATGGCCGCTGTTTATGACAAACTGATATATCCAGATGAAGGAACTACAGTTTCATCCGATTATGAAAGTACTCTGAAACCTCTCCTCACCAGTATGATCACAGTCAGTGACAATGACTCTGCCAACGAACTGGTCCGCAAGCTCGGTGGAGGCGATTTTCAAACAGGAGCTGCTATTGTCAATGAGTTCTGTCAGGAGCGGAACTACACCTCCACGCATCTTGGCCGCGAGTTCCTGGCTTCTGATCCAACCGATGACAATTACACAAGTGCTTCCGACTGCTGCCGGCTGCTCTCTGAAATTTACAACAGTTCTCTGGTAAACGCAGAAGCATCTGCCGAAATGCTTGCGCTCCTTACGAGCCAGACAAAGACAGCCAAGATTCCGGCAGGTGTTCCTTCCGGCACCGCAACTGCCAACAAAACCGGAGAACTTGCAGACTCCGGAAAACTCGGTGTTGTCGAAAACGATATTGCCATTGTCTTTGACACAGAGCATCCATATGTGCTCTGTGTACTCTCCAATAATATCAAGAATAATTCCAGTGCACAAAATACGATCAAAAAAATCTCTGCAGATGTCTATACATATATGACCACAAAACAAAAGTAATTTCTCACAGCAACAAAAAAGGAACAGACCTTTGGATTATTCCATTGCCTGTTCCTTTTCCCTGTATTTCTTTATTCTTTATTCTTCTGTCTTTCCTGCGGTTTCTTTTTCTTTCATTCTGGAAAAGACCATCTCATATCCGTCATTTCCGTAGTTGAGAGAACGGTTCACACGGCTGATCGTCGCGGTGGAAGCACCGGTCTTCTCTGAAATATCCAGATATGTGCGTTTGTCTGTCAGCATCTTTGCAACTTCAAAACGCTGTGAGAGAGAAAGAAGTTCATTGATCGTACATACATCCTCAAAAAATGTATAACATTCTTCTTTATTCTTCAGACAAAGGATTGCTTCAAATAAATGATCAACCTCTTCTGTTCTGATTTTTTTACCCATAATCCCTGCTCCTTTAGTTACATTGTTTGTACTGTTTCATATACATGGTATTTTAACACTTTAACATGTGAAAAGCAAGGACTATTTTGACGCATTAATTGTAGTTGTTTTTTTCTGATGAATCAAGTATACTTAAGAACAAATGTACGTGTTTTATAATTTTTGATTCAGAATGGAGCATCTGCTATGGATTTATTTGAATATGCAAAATCAAAAACACTTGACCGCGAATCTCCACTGGCTTCCCGGCTTCGTCCGACTACGCTGGATGAAGTCGTCGGGCAGGAGCACATCGTTGGCAAAGATAAATTACTGTACCGTGCGATCAAAGCTGACAAGCTGACTTCTGTTATTTTCTATGGACCTCCCGGAACCGGAAAGACTACCCTTGCCAAGGTAATCGCAAATACTACCAGTGCAAGTTTTACCCAGATCAATGCGACAGTCGCCGGTAAGAAAGACATGGAAGAAGTCGTAAAAGAGGCACAGGACCGTCTTGGCATGTATGGCAAAAAAACGATTCTTTTCATTGATGAGATTCACCGTTTCAACAAAGGCCAGCAGGATTACCTGCTTCCATTTGTGGAGGACGGTACGATCATTCTGATCGGTGCAACTACTGAAAATCCTTATTTCGAAGTAAATGGAGCTCTCCTTTCCCGCTCCATCATTTTTGAACTGAAACCTCTCAGTAATGAAAATATCCGCACGCTGATCCTCAGAGCCGTAAATGACTGCGATAAAGGCATGGGAAATTATGGCGCCGTAATTGATGACGATGCCCTGGAATTTCTGGCTGATATGGCAGGCGGTGATGCCCGCAGTGCCCTGAATGCGGTAGAACTTGGTATCCTTACTACCCCCAAAAGCGAAGATGATTCTATTCATCTGACACTGGATGTTGCGTCTGAATGTATTCAGAAACGAGTCATCAAGTACGACAAAAAAGGCGACAATCACTACGATATCATATCCGCCTTTATCAAAAGTATGCGTGGTTCCGATCCTGATGCAGCAGTCTACTATCTTGCCAAGATGCTCTACGCCGGAGAAGATGTCAAATTCATCGCCCGACGTATCATGATCCTCGCCTCAGAGGATATCGGAAATGCAGATCCACAGGCATTGCAGGTCGCCGTTGCTGCCGCACAGGCTGTTGAACGTGTCGGCATGCCGGAATCACAGATCATCCTTTCTCAGGCAGTCACTTATATGGCATGTGCTCCAAAGAGTAATGCCGCTGTCAATGCCATTTTTGCCGCCATGGATTCTGTGAAACACACACAGACAACTGTTCCGGTCCATCTGCAGGATGCTCACTACGGTGGTCATGAAAAACTCGGCAAGGGAATCGGCTACAAATATGCCCACGATTATCCAGATCACTATGTCGAACAGCAATATCTTCCTTCAGAGATTGAAGGTTCTCATTTCTATGAACCAGGTGATCTTGGCTACGAAAAAACGATAAAAGAATATTTACAAAAGATAAAAGGGAGAACTGATTAAATCAGTTCTCCCATCAGCATTCCATAAATATCCTGTGATTTCTTAGCCCAGCTGTGGCACATCGCCTGTGCTGCTTCCCGGCCCGGTGCTGCCAGTGTCAGATCCAGCACTGTCGTATCTTTTTCAATGATCTGGCAGCGCACTGCATAATTTCCCTGTGGTGTCGTATAATAATCTGCCGGTGTCAGGATGCGTTCCTGCACCTGTCCGCCATGCGTCTGCAGATAATCTTTTACTTCGTTCTTAATCTCACCCGACAGTTCTTTTTCAAAATAAGAAAGTGTCTTTTTTCCCTCTTCCGTAATCTCATAATAGGAACTGTTGGAAATTGTTCGCTTTCTCAGAAGCTCTGTTTCTACCAGTTCAGAAAGTACTTTCTGAAGCTGGAAATAATCTGTGTAATCTCTGTCCAGTATAAATTCTGAAATCTGAGAATTTGTCAGTGTTTCTTTTGAATGTTTCGCCATATATAAAACGATCAGTTTATAAGTTGTAAATGGTTCTGCCATTTCAATCACCTCTTTCTCACACAAGTCAGGCTTCTCGCTTCTTATTGCAGCTGTTTGCCCTGCCAGCTGTTACGAACCTTCATTTCGTGATGAAGAAGATTCAGAACTTCCCGCTTCCGGCTTGCCCACAATGGTGCGATAAGCAGCTTCTCCGGTCCATCTCCCGTCATTCTGTGAATAACGATTGACGGATCCAGATATTCCAGACAATCTATCAGTAAATTCAGATATTCTTCTCTTTCGTAGACTCGGAATTTCCCGGCCAGGTAATCCTCTGCCAGATCGGTTCCCTTCAGCACATGCAGAAGCTGCAGTTTAATTCCCTGAATATCCTGTCCATTCAGATACTGCATTGTCTCCAGAATGTCTTTTTCTGATTCTCCCGGCAGTCCCAGTATCGTATGCACGATCACCTCAATCTGGCGCTTCCGTAAATTCTGTACTGCATCTTCAAAACAGGAAAGGGGATATCCTCGTCGAATATAGACAGCGGTACGCTCATGCATCGTCTGAAGTCCAAGTTCTACCCATACCGGTTTCCTCTGGTTCAGTTCATTCAGGAGATCCAGTACATCCTCACCAAGACAATCCGGTCTCGTTCCGATGGATAATGCGACCACTGACGGATGCGCAAGCGCTTCTGTAAAGATTTTCCGCAGGTATTCCACCGGTGCATACGTATTGGTATATGCCTGAAAATAAGCAATATATTTATGGATCGGCCGCTTTGCAGAAAGCAATGCGATCTGACTGTCGATCTGTTCTGTTACCGACAGCTCTGCATCTGCAGCAAAATCTCCGCTTCCACCGGCACTGCAGAAAATACAGCCTCTGCTGCCAAGCTTACCATCCCGGTTGGGACAGGACATTCCTCCGTTCAGAGTCACCTTATAAACTTTTTCTCCGAACCTTTCCCTAAGCATATGATCCAGCGAATGATACGGCTTTCCATTCCAGTTCTTCTGCTGTGTCACCGCATCTGTATTCATACTTCTGTGCCTTCGCTTTTCTGTTCTTCATTTTCTTCCTTCGGCATATAATGATCAAATATTTTTACAAGGAAGAAGGAATTACAGTACGCGATCACTCCGAATCCCATGACCAGAAACAGAGCAAACAACGTGGACTGTATCTGATAAGAGCCTATAAATAACAACAGCAGCGGACAAAGTCCGATCAGTACCATGACAACTGTATACGGAAGATGGCGGATTGCCATGAACAGTGCATTTTTGATCGTATTACGGATTGTATTGTAAAACCTGGCAAGAATCGGATAAACATATAAAAACAGTACATAATATATGATCACAAATGCCATAAAGATCACATGAAAAATCTGACCGGCACTTCCAGGCATATTTTTGGCAACATTCAGATCCAGATAAAGAACCGCACCAACGGCGATCATGATCAGATTAATAATTGTCGCCTGTTTGAAATTATCTTTAAAAGATTTAAAAAAGCTCCGAACAATATAAGCTTCCTCATTCCGGACCATCTTCAGTGTCACATAATACATAGCCGTAATAGATGCTCCGGCAGTAACGATCGGAATACAGCAGACCAGACAGATGATATTCAAAATACAAAGATCTGCCACCTTATTCATAAATGTAAAAAACTTATTGTCCATACTGAAAAAACGTCCCATATGCACAGCTCCTTTGTTTCTTTCTTCTTCTCCGGCTTATGCCGGTCTCTGCTTTACAGTATAACGAAATTCCTGAAAAAAAGCAATCAAAACCAAACAGCTGTTTTGTCCCTGCTCTATGGCAGGATTAGCTGGTCTACTGTTACAAGCTCATATCCCTGATTTTTCAGTTCATCGACAACCTGCAGCGCCGCTTCAACAGAAGTATCATATTCATCATGCATCAGAATGATCGCGCCATCCTCTATCTGTTCCTGCACGGTACGAACGATTTTTTCTGTATTCTGCACCTTCCAGTCCAGTGTATCGATCGTCCAGAATACTGGAAGCATCTCCACACATAGTTCCAGATTTTTCTTCCAGGCACCAAACGGCGGGCGCAGGTACAGTGGATAAACACCTGTTGTCTCATAGATCAGATTATTTGTTTTCAGGATTTCTTCCCTTGCCTTCGTCTCATTCAGTTTATTCAGCTGTACATGATGATAGGTATGGTTTCCTACCAGATGTCCTTCTTTCTGCATCCGTTCTACAAGTTCCGGATACTGTTCAACCTTCTCTCCAAGAAGAAAAAAAGAAACTCTGATATTCCGCTCTTTCAGACCATCCAGAAGAAGTGGTGTATACCTGATATCCGGTCCGTCATCAAATGTCAGTGCCGCCTGCGGATGCTTCCGTTCTTTCACAGCTATTTCCGTAACCGATGTTTTTCGTGCCCGGGCCTGCATGGATTGTTCAACCAACCGCAGCATCCCCGGACCTGCTATATTTTCAGCCAGGATTCTGCCTGAAATACGGTGCGAGTCCATACTTTTTATCCGCACCGCAGTTATGATCAGTACGATCACAAATATCCCAATTCCTGCTTTTCTTTTTTTCATATTCCGGTTTCAAATCCCAGACATAACTATCCTTCTGTTCAGTATATGAAAAGTGGCAGAAAAAAAGCACCGGGGCTCGTAAAAAGCCCTCAGTGCTCTGTAATGGTCCTGTATTTTATTTACCAAGCATGATCTTCAGCTGTGCTTCAATTGCATCCACACATTTGTCAAATCCGAGTTTTCCACTGTTCAGGCAGAGATCATAATTCGTGGCATCACTCCACTGACCACCTGCAAATTTACGATAATAATCCTGTTTACGCTTATCATCTTTGAGAAGGAATTTCTCGACATCCTCTCTTGATCCGGAGATCTTCTGAGATGCCTGCTCTACACGGAACTCCCATGGTGCATGAATGAATACACGCAATGTATTCGGTCTGTCCTTGAAAACATAATTGACACATCGTCCGACAATTACATAGGATTCTTTTTCTGCAAGATCATTGACCACTTTTGCCTGATAGTTGAAAAGATTTTCGTCTGAAATGAATTCCTTACTTCCCGGCTGATGCAGATTTCCTTTGTAAATGCTTTCTTTATTTCCAAAAAGAGAACCCTTTACCTTATCTCCCTCTTCTACTTTACCGAAAAGTTTTACATCAATTCCGCTCTCATCAGACGCCATCTGGATAATCTGCTTATCATAAAAAGAGATTCCCAGACGCTCTGCCAGCATTTTACCAACGGTGCGACCGCCACTTCCATACTGTCTTGCGATTGTGATTACAACCTGATTCATACCGATTTCCTCCTTATTCTCCCAGATATGCTTTCTGGACAGATTCATCATGAAGCAGATCATCTGCTTTGCCTTCCAGAGTGATGCTTCCTGTTTCAAGGACATACGCTCTGTCAGCAATAGAAAGGGCTTTCTTCGCATTCTGCTCAACAAGCAGAACCGTTGTTCCACTCTCACTTACTTCTTTGATAATATCAAAGATCTCATTTACAAAGATCGGTGACAGCCCCATCGAAGGCTCATCCATCAGAATGATCTTCGGTTTGCTCATCAGCGCACGTCCCATTGCGAGCATCTGCTGCTCTCCACCGGAGAGTGTACCTGCACGCTGTCCTGTACGTTCTTTCAGACGAGGAAATCTTTTGTATACCATTTCCAGGCTCTGAGCGATCTCGTTCTTGTCTTTTCTTGTATAAGCACCCATCAGAAGATTCTCATATACAGACATATCTGCAAATACTCGTCTTCCTTCCGGCACATGAGCCATACCCATCTCAACGATCTTATGTGCCGGTGTTTTGGTAAGATTTTTACCTTCGTAAATAATACTTCCTGCTTTTGCCGGGATGATTCCGGTCAGTGTCTGTAAGGTCGTGGTCTTACCAGCACCGTTTGCACCGATGATGGTAACAAAATCGCCTTCATTTAAATTTAAAGAAAGTTTATCAAGGGCTTTTTTTTCATTTACCGTACCAGGATTAAAGGTTTTCGAAACATTTTTTAGTTCAAGCATAGCTTACAAATGCCTTTCCGTAGCCTGCTTTGCAGTCAGGTACAAATTATCTATTATTTTTTGAATGAGTTAGTCGGCGCTTCATCATTGGGAGCTGTGTCTTCAAATATGGGAAAGACAGAGCAATGACGACAATGATAGAAGATACCAGCTTGAGCATGAATGCCGGAAGATGGAAACGAAGTGCGATGGTGTAGACAAGGCGGAAAATGAAGGAACCGAGTACGACACCAACGGCACGTGTAACAATTTTTCCGCGTCCGAGGATTGTTGCACCAATTAACAGTGAGGCAAGTGCAATCGTAACCATACCAGATCCAATGTCAATATTGACGGATTTCTGATATTGAGCAAGCAGACAGCCTGACAAACCGGTAAATGCATTAGCAACACAAAGACCAACAATGGTGGTAAAAACAGTATTAATAGAAGAAGATTTTACCATGATCGGGTTGTTTCCAGTTGCACGGATTGCAAGACCAAGACGGGTACCAAGAAACAATGTCAGCAGCGCAACGACAAGAATAACTGCAATCAGTGCCACAATCAGTTTATAATAGCTGGCAAGCGGCGTGCCCGAGAGGAGTCCTTTCATCATTGTAAATACCGTAACAGTTTTGTTCATATTTAAAAGAGAGGAACCGCCCATAACGGCAATGTTGACAGAGTAAAGACCAGTATTGACTACAATACCGGCAAGCAGACTGTTAATGCCAAATTTTGTCTGCAATGTGCCGGTGACAAAACCAGATAGAATACCGGCCCCCATGGCAGCAAGAATTGCTAAAAATGGATGACCCATCAGTGCAATCTGAGCGCCGACTGCGGCG
>ENA-ORSM01000395-ORSM01000395.1-human-gut-metagenome-genome-assembly--contig:-NODE-395-length-38602-cov-4.962332_pt1 | contig 38602 bp, 35 predicted proteins | sample MGYA00241903_ERZ509170 | MGnify/ENA primary metagenome ERZ509170 (study PRJEB26280, sample SAMEA2338784) | human gut metagenome | biome: human gut; feature: human-associated habitat; material: faeces...
CTCCACCTTTTCCGCAAGCCACCGCTCCGGGAAGGGGTGGCTCTGCATAAAGCGGTACAGGGTCAGCACCATCTCCAGCAGGCGCCGGTCGTCCCGCTCCCCGGCGAAGGCGTCCGCCAAGGCGCCCACGGCGCCCTCCTCAAAGGCCTGGGACAAGGCCTCGTTGAGGGCGGCGTCCACCAGGTTCTCCTCCTGCTTGTCCGAGATGATTTTAAAATCCGGCGAAAGGTCCAGCAGGTGGAAGAACTCCCGCACCATCTCGGCGCAGAAGCTGTCCACCGTGCCGATGTGCGCCTGGGCCAGCAGCACGCTCTGCCGCCGCAGGTGGGGGTCGCCGGGGTTCTCCCGGAGCATCTGGTGCAGGCGGGCCTCCAGTCGGGCGCGCATCTCCGCCGCCGCGGCCTTTGTAAAGGTGACGATGAGCATCCTGTCGGCGCTGGTGGGATTCTCCGGGTCGGTCAGCCGCTGGATGGCCCGCTGCACCAGCACCGCCGTTTTGCCCGAGCCGGCCGCAGCCGCCACCAGCACGGTGCCCCTCCTGGCGGAGATGGCGTCCTGCTGGCTGTCTGTCCAACGCATATCAGCCACGGGGGTTCCCTCCTTTCCCCAGCGTTTCCCGCATTTTCTCCAAGGCCTGCTGGGGGGTGGTCTTGTCCAGCTCCACGTCCTTGGCGGTGAACTCCTTGCCGCACACGGGGCTGTAGGGGCAATAGCGGCAGGCGCTGCGGTTTTTCAGGTGAGGGGCGGCCTCCACCCGGCCCTCCAGCAGGGCCTCGCCCATGGTGGCCACCACCCGCTTGACGTAGGCCAGCACCGTTTGCAGCCCCTCCCTGTCCAGGGTGGAGCTGTACCGGCCCAGGCTGCCGTCCTTATTGAGGGAGGCGGGGATGAACTTGCCCCGGGCGCCGGCCTCCATGGCCTGGATAATCTCCTGGTCGCTGAGGATTACACCGCTCATTTTCAACTGCTTGTCCGCCTCCTCCTTGATTTTCTCCTCCCCGGCGCCCCGCTCCACCGACTCAAAATTAGCGCAAAGGGCCTCGGACCTCGAAGGGAACATATGTCACTCATGCTTGTAAAAGGCCCCCATCTCTCCAGCATCCTAAAAATCTGAATATTCTGTAATCAGACAGCTGCGGCGCAGGTAATAGAATACCCACACCGCAGCGTTGTCTTTTTCAATCAAAGTGTCCAGCGGCTGGACTCCGTTCGCTCGGAGACGAAATTCCGGTAGATGCCCGCCTGCTGGATCAGTTCGTCGTGGGTACCCTTTTGGACGACGCGGCCCTGGTCTACCACCAGAATCTGATCCGCACCCCGCACCGTCTTGAGCCGGTGGGCGATCATCAGCACGGTCTTCTCCCGCGTCAGGGCCTCCATAGCCTTTTGGAGCTGGTCCTCATTCTCGGGGTCCACATTGGCCGTGGCCTCATCGAAGATGACGATAGGCGCGTCCTTCAGGAGACACCGGGCGATGGAGATGCGCTGCTTCTCCCCGCCGGAAAGCGTGGCTCCTCCCTCGCCAATTACCGTGCCGTATCCATCCGGCAGGGCAGAGATGAAGTCGTGGCAGCACGCCTTTTTTGCGGCCTCCACCACCTGTTCATGGGTAGCGCCCGGGCAGCCGAACTTGATGTTGTTCTCCACCGTGTCGGCAAAGAGGTACACCCGCTGGAACACCATGCTCACCTGCTCCATGAGGGATTCCAGTGTGTACTCCCGCACATCCCGGCCACCAATGGTCACACGGCCGCCGTCCACATCCCAAAACCGGGCGATCAGGTTACAAAGGGTGGTCTTGCCGGAGCCGGAAGGCCCCACAATGGCGGTGGTGGTCCGGTCTGGGATAGTCAGTGACACATCCTTGAGGATGGGGCGGCTTCCATAGGAGAAGTTCACATGGTCGAATACAATCTCGTGGCTCTCCGGGCGGATGGCCGTGCCGCGCTGATCCATCTCCGGGATGTCGTCCACCTGGTTGGCGTGGTCAATGGAGCTGCCCACCAGACGCAGGGCGGACACGCCGCTGCCCGCGGACTGGATCTGGGAAAAAATCAGGAAAGAAACGATGACCGCCATCAGTGCATTGGCGAGGGACATGGCTCCTGTCAGGCACAGCCCCACCGACGCCGCCAGAATTAGAACGCTGAACAGGTGGAGGACCATCTCCTGGCCCCAGATATAGGGAGTGAACAGCTTCTCCACCGCCAGATTGTTCGCCCTGCTGTCCTCCAGCGCCTGCCGCACCCGCTTGTCACCCTTTCCCGTCAGGTTAAAGGACTTGATGACACTCATGCCCTGGAGCTGTTCCAGCACCGCCTCCACCAGCCGGGCCTCATCCCGCTGGCGCTTGGGGGCAATCTTGGCGGACTGCTTCTCCATTCCGGAGAGGAGGGCCAGATATACCAGCATCCCCGCCAGGGCCAGCAGGCCGATCCGCCAGTCCCAGAACAGGACGCACAGCAGCATGACGGCGGAATTGATCAGGCCGCCCAGAATACTGACCAGCACCATGGGGCCGGTGCTCTCCACCTCGTCCAGAACGGTGGTGGTGATGCCGGTGAGTTCTCCCAAACTCTGGTCGTTGAAATAGCCCATGGGGACCCGCTTGAGCTTGTCACCGATGGAAATGCGCTTGTCCGCCACCATAAAGTAGCCGGCGTGGGTCTGCTGGAGCTGGCTGAAGCGGTTGAGGACCGCCCGGCCCAGAATGCTGGCCAGCAGAAGCCCCAGAGCCTGCCATGCCGGGGCGGAGTCTGTGGAGCCGCCCACCAGGGCCAGCACCACCACATAGATGGCCGCGATCTGGAACATGTGGAACACCGCGTAGAAGAAGCCTAAAATCATGGACTTTCGGATATTGCCCTGCTCCTCTCCGGCAAAGTCCCAGATTTTTTTCAAAACACCGATCATGCCTGCTCTCCCTCCTTTGCGCCCATATGCGCCCGCCACATCTCCTGATACAGCGGGCAGTTTTTCAAAAGTTCCCCGTGGGTGCCCACATCCTGGATGCGGCCGCCATTGACTACCACGATCTGATCCGCGCCGGTGATGGTGCTGAGGCGGTGGGCGATGACCAGCACAGTCTTTCCCGCCACCAGCCTGCCCACGGCCTGCTGGACCACGGCCTCGTTCTCGGGGTCTATATAAGCGGTCGCCTCGTCCAGCACCACAATGGGCGCGTCCTTGAGCATGGCCCGGGCGATGGCGATGCGCTGACGCTCGCCTCCGGACAGATGGGCGCCGCCTCCGCCCACCACCGTGTCATAGCCGTGTTCCAGACTGCGGATAAAGGCGTCACACCCGGCGGCTTTTGCCACGGCCTCCACCTCGGCGTCGGTGGCCGCCGGGCGGCCCATGCGGATGTTCTCCCGAATGCTCTCGTCAAAGAGGTAGTTGTCCTGGGATACAAAGGCCACCTGGTCGTAGAGCTGCTTCAGCGGGACCCGCTTCAAGTCCTGCCCGCCCAGAGTAATGGAGCCGGAGGTCACATCCCAGAAGCCGGCGATGAGCTTGGCGATGGTGGACTTGCCGGAGCCGGAGGGCCCCACAAAGGCGGTCATGGTCCCGGCGGGGATGGTGAGAGATACATCGTGGAGCACTTCCTTGTCCGCGTGGTAGCCGAAGGACACATGGGAGAGCCGGATGTCCCGGCCCTGGAACTCCGCCGGCGTTTCCCCGTGGTCCTGCTCCGCTCCGTTCAAAATGGCATCCACCGAGCCCACGATGGTGCCCACCTTAGCGAGACTGTCCACAAAGTCCATGGCGGCCAGCAGGGGCCCGGCAATGCCCAGGGACAGGACGATGGTGGTGATAAAGGTCTCGATGGGCAAGCTCCCTCCGGTATAGAGGAGCCAGCCCACCGGCAGAATGGTGATCATGGTGGTGGGCGAGATGGCACGGGCCAAAGAGACCGGCATCTGGCAGCTCTTCATCCAGTGGTAGAAGTAGGAGGCGTTGGCCTTTACGCTGTCAGAGAAGCGGGCATAGGACTGCTTGCCCTGGTTAAACGCCTTGATGACCTCAATGCCGCCGATGTACTCCACAATGGCGCTGTTCATGGCTTGGGTGGTTTTGACCGAGCTCTCGTACTGCTTTCCGTAGCCGGCCATCACCGCCATCATGAAAGCCATGCCCACCGGGATGGACACCAGGCTCAAAAGGGCCATCCGCCAGTCCAAGACGAACAGATAAATCAGGATGCACACCGGCCCCAGCACATTGGCGGTCATCTCCGGCAGAAGATGGGCCAGAGGCCGCTCCATGCTCTCCACCTGATCTACGATGACCTGCTTCATCTGGCCGCTGGAGGTGTCCAGAATCGTACCCAGAGGCATCTTCGGCAGTTTCTCCAGCACTTTCTCCCGGATAGATTTCAGGATAGCAAAGGTGGCCTTGTGGGATTGGGACAGGGCCAGGGAATACAGGGTGGCCCGGAGCAAAAAGCCCACAAGCGCCACTGCGCACCATATCAGGTAGTATTGTGTACTCTCCTCCCCTTTCAGCAGGCCCAGGATGATCTGCGCTGCGGCGAAGTAAGGGAGCATCCCAAACAGTACCCCCACCACAGCGGACAGGACCGCCCGCTTCAAGCCGCCCTGCTGTCCCTCTCCCAGCTCCCACAGACGGAGCATGGGACTTTGTTGTTTCATGATATAAATTCCTCCTTTTGGTTAGTAATTGCTAACTTTTGTACAAATGAGAGGGCTGCACCAGAAGGCACAGCCTCTTGTCAAGGTTGAGGGTCAAACACGGTGGAAAATCCCGCCATGTGGTAGCGGTTGAGCATCTTGACATAGCGGTGGGCGGCGGCGCGGTCCATGTTATGCCGCACCACCTCAAACATGCCGTTGAAGTAGGCGGTGACGATGATGTGGATAAACTCCTCCGTCACCAGGCCGGACTTGACGCTCTCGCAGCCGATGACCTCCATGTACTTGTAGGTGTACTCCACCTCGATGTCCACCAGCTCGTCCAGAAAGCAGGAAAACCGGGTGCCGTGGGCCCCGTCCAGCAACAGGCGGAACACATCAAAGTGGTCGTAGATGTAGTCCAGCATCTCCTCCTGGTGACGGGCGGTGTACTGTCCCATATCCGCACGCTGTTCCTCCTCACTGAGCTGGTGAAAATCCTCCTGCACCCTGCGGAACATAGCCTTGAATTGATCCACCACCGGCTCCGCAATGGCCCGGAACAGCCCCTCCTTGTCTCCAAAACGAGTGTAGATAGAGCCGGTGCTGGTATCTGCCGCCTGAGCTATGGTGCGCAGAGATGCTTCCAGAAACCCCTTGGACAAAAACTCCTCCCTGGCGCATTCCAGCACCCGGTCGTAAACCCCCGCCTTTTGTTTTGCCACTGTCATTCCTCCTTTTTCAAAACATCGTTTTATAACGATGTTTTGAATATAGCACTTTGAGTTTAGCCTGTCAAGAGGGCTGGCAATCAAAAACGACCCTTGCATGAAACAAAGGCCGTTTTCTTGGTTACTTTCTGTTTTATGTTATTCGCACAAGTCGGGATATGCCTGCCGGAGCGCACGGAGGATCAACTCCGCCGAGCCGCCCGTGCCCCACTGGATTTTGTCCGTCATACATGGCTCTCCACACGAATTTTTGTTCAATCAGGGAAGTGCAAGAGGATAACACCTCCCATCAAGCTCCACTCTTGACAAAACCAGTTTTTTCCTTTACACTGCATTATAGTTCTGAATAGAACAATAATGCGCCTGCTGTTTATGTTGCAGGGAAGGAGGGCGAGGATGGAATTCTGGGATCATCTTTTTCTGTTCAAGCGGCTCTATGATCAGACGATGGACCCCATCGCTCAGCAATGGGACCTCACCCGGATGGAGCTGGACATCCTGCTCTTCCTGGCCAACGCGCCGGCCTATGATACCGCCGCCGATATTGTGGAGCGGCGGAGACTTACCAAATCCCATGTGTCCGTCTCGATTCACTCCCTGATCCGCCGGGGGTGGTTGGAGCGGAGCTACCTCCCCGGAAATCGAAAGAGCGCCCACCTCCGCCTTCTGCCTGCCTCCTCGTCTGCCGTAGCCGACGGACAGGCCGCTCAGGCCGCGTTGCGCGTACAGCTTTCCCAGGGGATGACCACAGAGGAGCGGGCCGCCCTGGAATCCGCCTTCACCCGCATCGGCGAAAATCTGCGCCTTGCGTTCAAAGGAGATGCCTAAGCAATGCTCTACACCTTTTTCATCTGCTTCGTGGCCGGGATCGGCGCCGGCCTGGGGACCGGCTTTGCGGGTATGAGCGCTGCGGCCGTCATTTCCCCCATGCTCATCACGTTCCTGGATCTGCCTGCCTATCAGGCGGTGGGGATCGCCTTGGCCAGCGACGTGCTCGCCAGCGCGGTCAGCGCTTATATCTATCACAAAAACAAAAACCTGGACATTAAAAACGGCCTTGTGATGATGGCTGTAGTTCTCCTGTTCACCCTGGTGGGAAGCTGGGTCGCCAGCCTTCTCCCCAACGCGACCATGGGCGGCTTCTCTGTATTTATGACCCTCCTCCTGGGCATCAAGTTCCTCGTCCGGCCTGTGATGACCGCCAAGGAGTCTATGGATGCGGTCAGTCCCCGGAAGCGGTTTTTCCAGTCTGTGGCCTGCGGCGTGATCGTCGGCTTTATCTGCGGCTTCGTGGGCGCGGGCGGCGGCATGATGATGCTGCTCCTGCTGACCAGCGTTTTGGGCTATGAGCTCAAGACCGCCGTGGGCACCAGCGTATTCATTATGACTTTCACCGCGCTCACCGGCGCGGCGAGCCACTTTGCCATTGGCGGTGCTCCGGATATTTGGTGCCTGATATTTTGTGTGCTCTCCACCCTCCTGTGGGCGCGGATAGCGGCCAAATTTGCCAACAAGGCCAGCCCGGCCGTCCTCAACCGGGCTACCGGCGCTATCCTTGCGCTTCTTGGTATCGTCATGCTGGCCGTCAATTATTTGTAATCACGGATTCCGGCACGGGCTTGGTTTCCCTGTGATGAGCGCTGACAATACGATGAGCGCCCCAGGCCGTTCCAACTTTGGACGGCCCAGGGCGCTTTTTATCATACTGAGATGTATTTGCTTTTTAAGCAGCCCGCCAGAAACGCTTCCTACTTTTCCTTGGTTGCCGGGATGATCCAAACATCTAATGCCTCCATAATATCACCCGGTTGGCAATGTAGTTCCTGACAAATTTTCTGGACCGTATTAAACGGCACCTCGTCATGTAACCGCATTGCATTTACGGTATCTTTTGTTAAACCGAAGCGTTTTCCAATCTGTGCGTCTGTCAAGCCACAAAGCTCTTTCCGCTTTAGGAAGGGTTCAAAGGTAATGACAGTATGCCGGACGCCATCCGATCCAATATCCATATGTGTTCATCTCCTCAAATAGTTTGAGCTATTCTCCTGCCTTAAATTCTAAATATATTCCTCCATGATGTCAAGGAGACAGATTGTATTTATCAAACGAAGCTGTGGGCAAAAGGACCATGAAAAGTCAGTACCTCCAGCACCGGATTTCATGCCGTGAGTAATGCTTTGCCCACATGCCCAATACTCCTGTCTTCACGATTCAGGTAATGTACCCGTTTGGACGCATCATGGATTTATTCCAGTTCAAACGCTCCGGTATAGAGCTGGTAGTAGGTGCCCCGTTCCGCGATCAGCCTGTCATGGCTGCCCCGTTCAATGATGCGCCCGTGGTCCAGTACCATGACGTCGGAATTTTGGACCGTGGAAAGGCGGTGCGCGATCACAAACACCGTCTGGCCCTTCATCAGCTTATCCACGCCGTCCTGCACCAGCGCCTCCATGCGGGTGTCGATGGAGCTGGTCGCCTCGTCCAGAATCATGACCGGTGGATTCGACACCGCCGCCCGCGCAATGGAAATCAGCTGCCGTTGTCCCTGGGACAGTCCGCTTCCATCCTCTTTCAAAAACTGTGTCATAGCCCTGGGGCAGCATTCGTATAAAGCCGTCGGCGTTGGCCAGCTTTGCGGCGGCAACGCACTCCTCGTCTGTGGCGTTGGGATTCCCGTAGCGCAGGTTCTCCATGACCGTTCCTGTAAACAGGTTCGCGTCCTGAAGCACCACGCCCAGAGAGCGGCGCAGGTCTGCTTTTTTGATCTTGTTGATGTTGATGCCGTCATAGCGGATCTTGCCGTCCGCAATATCATAAAAGCGGTTGAGCAAATTGGTGATGGTGGTCTTTCCCGCATCGGTGGCCCCTACAAAGGCGATCTCCTGCCATGAACCCCAAATGCCACAACTTCACCGCTGGACCTGTATCTGCGGAACAAGAACAGCCCTTGCCGGTAGCTCTTTAAGCGAACCTTGCACATTCAACACATTATATGCCCTATTGGTGCAAAATCTATGGACAAACCTCTTTTCAGGGTATATTCTGGTGAAAAATCATGGGAACGGAGGGTGTCTGTGGAGATAAAAAAAGAAACCGTTTGTGAAGATACCCTGTATATTTTGCGGGAATATTATCACCTCAATACGGAGCCGCTTTTTTCTGTCCTTGCCGATGACTGCGTGTGGCTCAGTATTGGAAACCTCTTGGTATCGGGCGCAGAGGCGATTAAGGCGCAGTTCAAAAACGGGTTCATTATGCCGCCCTTTGAGCTGGAGGAACCGTCTTTCCGTCAAATCGAAACTGGCAGCGGCGGGCAGCTTATGGTGCTGGGAGAATATACCTTGTACGCTTCGGAGCAGGCTAAAATCATCTGCACTGTAAAACAGCGGGGCACATTTTGTTACAGGCAGGAAAACGAGGGCTACCGGCTGTACCACATGCACGTTTCCAATGAGTATAACGAATTGGTGGGCGACGAAATCTTTCCTGTTCAGGTGAGCAGACAAACCTATCAATATGTGCAGCGTCTATTGCGAGAAAGCGGAAAAAGCAATAACCGCCGTCTGGCGGTCAAAGAAAACGGCTCAGTCAGCTTTATAGAAATGAGTATGATACAGTGCATACAGGCATTGGAACGGGAAAGCGTCCTGCATCTGGTCAATGAGAAACGGCAGGTGCAGACTTCCATTAAGGAACTGGAAGCGGAATTGCCATCCTGCTTTTACCGGCTGCACAGGAGCTATTTTGTGAACTGCAACTATGTGGCAAAGATTGAACGGTATAAATTGACTTTGATTACCGGAGAAGAACTTCCTATACCTAAAATGAGATATATGCAGATACGCAACGACATCACGGAAATGATACAGAGAAAAAGAAAAAAAGGGGGTTGACAAATAATGCTCTTATGGAATAAACTCACGACAGACAGACAGACAGACAGACAGACAGACAGACAGACAGACAGACAGACAGACAGAGGTGAATCTGCCTGTTTTTGTGTTGCCTATATATTGCAATAATCCAGGAAGCAGTTGTCCATTCCGACCGGATGGATGACCGCTTCCTTTTTGCGTTTTTTGATAGGCCAGCACAGGAACAGGAGGATCAAAATGAAACTGATAAGCCGAATTACCGCCCTGCTGATGGCAGGCGCAGTAGTATGTTCCACCCTGCCAGCGAATGCATGGGCGGTAGAAGCGACTGATACAGAAGGTTTGTGCGAACATCACCCGGAGCATACCGCCGAGTGCGGTTATGCTCCCGCCGAACCGGGCCAGCCCTGTACCTTTGTGTGTGAAATCTGCAACTCACAAGAGGGCGGCGAACCGGCGGACAAGCCTCAGCCCGACGAGGACGAATGTGTCTGCACGGAGCTTTGCACGGAGGATCAGGTTAATGCTGACTGCCCGGTGTGCAGCGCGGAAAGTGCAGACTTAAACGCCTGCAAAGGTCAACCAGTACAGGAGGAAGCAGAATGTATCTGCGAGGTGCCTTGCATGGAGGATCAAATCAACGCCGATTGCCCCGTATGCGGAGCGGAAGGCGCGGACCTGGCCGCCTGCAAGGGCGAACCGGCGCAGGAGGAAACCAAATGTATCTGTGCAGTACCCTGCACTGAGGGCGCAATCAATAAGGAGTGCCCGGTATGCGGCAGTGAAAATGCAGATTTGACAAAGTGCGAGGGCAAGGAAGTTGGCGAACAGGTAAAGGCGGTACAGGCACAGATCGACGCCCTGCCCTCTTTGGAAGACATACAGGCCATGTCCCCAGAGGAGCAGCAGAAGGCCCATGAGAAAGTCCAGGCGGCCTATGACGCTTACAATGCCTTGACGGACGAGCAGAAAGCCCAGATCACCGGGGCGGAGATTTTTGAAAGCCTGTTTGCTTTTTTCAATGGGCTGACAAATACCATTGAAACCTTAAATGATGTGAAATATCTGGACGAAAACGGCGAGGAACAGACTGCGGACAATGTCGCCGTGATTGACAACCAGACGGCTGAATGGAGCGGCGGCTGGTATGTGGTCAACAGCGATGTGGAAATTTCCGACCGCATCACCGTCAGCGGCGATGTCCACCTGATTTTGGCGGATGGCAACACCCTTACCGCTGAGAGCGGTATCGGGGTGGCTGGCGAGAGCAACAGTCTGACCATCTACGGCCAAACCGGCGGTACCGGCAAACTGATTGCTACGGGCGCTCGTCGATCAGCAGGCATCGGCGGAAATGAGGAAGAAAATACCGGCAGCATTGTTATCAACGGCGGCACCGTGACCGCAACCGGCGGAAGTTCTGGCGCGGGCATCGGCGGCGGCTACAAGGGCACTGGCGGCACTATCACCATCAACGGCGGCACCATAAATGCAACCGGCGGGAGCGGCGGCGCGGGCATCGGCGGCGGTTACAGGGGCGAGCGCGGCCCCCATGACACCATCACCATCAACGGCGGCACAGTGACTGCAAAGGCGGCTACAAGTGGCTCAGCACAAGGTGCGGGTATCGGCGCAGGTTCGGACGATATTGGCGGCGATATTATCATCACTGGCGGCATTGTGACCGCGACAGGCAACGATGAAGGCGGTGCGGGTATTGGTGCAGGCTCCTGCACTGCTGTTGGTTCTACTAGAAAAGACGGCAAAATCGGCGACATCACCATCACTGGCGGCGTTGTAAATGCGTCTGGCGGACGTAACAGCGCGGGCATTGGCTATGGCAATAACTGCAAAGAAGTCGGCACCATCACCATCAGCGGCGGCGCTGTGACTGCGACCGGCAATAATACGGATGGCATCCGGGGCTATAACGACGAGACTGACTTCAGCACCGGGCAGGACGGCAGTGCCTTAATCCTGGCGTCCAGCATATCCGATAAATTCAGCAGAGAAGATTGGAGCGGCATAATTTTTGAAGGGAACGCGGGCCAGCTCTACGGCAATCCCACCCTGAATATGGACGCGGCGATCCCCAGCGGCAAGATCCTGACCATCCCGGAGAACAGTGTCCTCACCATCGGCAGCGGCAAGACCCTGACCAACAATGGCACGATTGGCGCTTACGGTGAAATCAGCGGAACTCTGACCAACCACGGCACAATCATGGTTGGCCCGGACGGCAGTGTTCCGTCTGGCAGCGGCGGCTCTGTGATTCCATTCCCCTATGATGAGACATACCTGGACGCAAGCGGTACGCCGCAGAATATCCCAACCACCGGCACGAGATATTTACTGCCGGAAATGTCCGTGTTGACCGGCGGCTGGTATGTGGTCCGCGTCGATGTCACATTGCCTGAACGCCTGACCGTCACCGGCGATGTCCACCTGATCCTGATGGACGGCTGCAAGCTGGACGCCCAAGAGGGCATCACCGTAAACGAGAGCGACAGCCTGACCATCTACGCCCAGTCCAACGACGAGGCGCAAATGGGTGTGCTGACCGCCACGTCAAGCGATTTGAATGATGCGGGCATCGGAGGTTCCAGTGGCGCGGGCGGCACTATCACTATCAACGGCGGAAAAATAACCGCGGTCGGCAAAGGCGGCGGCTATTATGGCAGCGCGGGCATCGGCGGCGGGGACAAGGGCGCTGGTGGCACCATCACCATCAACGGCGGCAATGTGACGGCAGTCGGCGGGGAGCATGGCGCAGGCATCGGCGGCGGGGACGGCGGCGCAGGCGGCACCATTCAAATCAACGGCGGTACTGTGACCGCAACCGGCGGAAATGACGGCGGCGCGGGCATCGGTGGCGGGAGAAACGGCGCTGCGGGTACTTTTGCCGCCACCGGCGATGTCTTTATTATCGCGTCCTCCATCAGTGACAACGGCGAGGATGAGAAAGCGAACTGGAGCGGTGTAATCTTCGAGGGGGACGATGGACAGGTTTATGGCGCTCCCACCCTTAAAACGGTCAAGACGATCCCCAGCGGCAAGCGGCTGGAAATCCCGGCGGGTAAAACCCTCACCATCGACAATAATGTGACGCTGACCAACAATGGCGTGATTGGCGTTTACGGTACGATCAGCGGCAGTCTGACCAACAACGGCACAATCATGGTTGGTCCAGACGGTAAGATACCGGAGGGTACCGCCGACATTGTGATCCGGTATCCCAGCAACAGGACATACCTGGACAAAGACGGTGTATCGCAAAATATCCCCGCCAACGCAAAATTTTTACTGCCGGGATCGGCCACGCTGCGCAGCGGCTGGTATGTGGTTTGCGGCAACATCATCTTGCCCGAACGCCCGACTGTCACCGGAGATGTTCACCTGGTTCTGATAGACGGCTGCAAGCTGGACGCTCAAAAGGGCATCGGCGTGAGCGACAGCAATAAACTGACCATTTACGCCCAGTCCAATGGCAGTGATATGGGTGAGTTGACCGCAACGGGAGAAAGAAATCAGGCAGGCATCGGCGGCGGCCCCGATCAAGCAGGCGGCACCATCACCATCAATGGCGGTACGATCACTGCCAGTGGTGGTGAAGCGGGCGCGGGTATCGGCGGCGGTCACCGTGGCGCAGGCGGTACCATCACCATCAATGGCGGTACTGTAACCGCGACCAGTCCCGATGGTGGCGCGGGTATCGGCGGCGGTTATTACCAGGCCGCTGGTGGTATCATCACCATCAATGGCGGCACGATCACTGCCAGTAGTGCTAGCAGTGGTGCGGGTATCGGCGGCGGCGGGAACGGTGGCGCCGGCGGTACTATTACCATCAACGGCGGTACTGTGACCGCAACCAGCAGTGGCGGGATGTTTGTTGGTGCGGGTATCGGCGGCGGTAGTAGTGGTGGCAGCAATGGTACTTTTGCTGCAAACGGCAATGCCTTAATTATCGCGTCGTCCATCAGTGACAACGGTGAGGATAAGAAAGCGAGCTGGAGCGGCGTGATCTTTGAAGGGGACAACGGCCGAGTCTATGGCGATTCCTTCACCCTCACCACCGACGCAGAGATCCCCAGCGGCAAGACCCTGGAAATCGAGGCTGGAAAAACCGTCACCATCGACAGCGGCGTGACCCTGACAAACAACGGCGCGATCACCGGAACAGGGACTTTGACCGGGAGCGGAACGCTCACAGGAAGCGGAACGATTGCGGGGACGATTAACAATACCTTCTTGAAAGAGTCTATGGTAACGGTGAGCTTTGAAGGCGAAGGAGTAAGCGGAGATACTGTAAGCTATGGTTCTTCCATTACCATCAAGGCGACGGTTCAGCAGAAGGTCAATGCGCTCTCTGCACAGCCGAACACAGTGGACTTTTACCTGGGCGACCCGCAATCGGGCGGACAGAAGCTGAATGAAACTCCGATTTCGGTCGAGGGCAACACAGCGACACTGAACGATGTGAAGATTACAGGCGACGCGTGGAATTTCAATACATATACCGTTTATGCCGTGTATGGCGGAAAAAATATGCTCTTGAAGCCGGAAACCGGCAGCGCCCAGTTTACAGTAAAGGGCGATCTGAAAAATGCTGCTGTGACGGTGAACGGCGAGTATGTTTATACCGGCTCCCCCATCACCCCCGATGTCAGCGTGACATGGAACGGGACAACGCTGACCAATGGCACAGATTACACCCTCAACTATGAAAACAGCAACGGTGGCAGAGGGAATCTTATCAACGCTGGTACGGTCACAGTGACCGCCGCCGGAACAGGCAATTATACTGGAACAGCAACCGGAACCTTTACCATTGCCCCGGCCTCTTATAAGATTACGCTTACCGGGCAGGCGGACAGCCCCACGAAGATTACTTTGAATGAGGCTGTGGTAGAACCCGGCGATACTGGCGCAGCGATTACTTACGGATACAACACCTTGAATGAAGCTCCTGACAACTGGCAGACAGGGCGTGAGTTTTCTGGTCTGGCCGCCAATACGACCTACTACTTCTTTGCAAAGGCGGAGGCCAGCGGCAACTATGCGAAAACCATCAGCCAGGGAGTAGCGATCACCACCCCCGAAAAAGCTGTGAGCAGAATCAAGATTACTGCCCAGCCCGCCAACCTGTCCTACACCAGCGGGCAGGCACTGGATTTGAGCGGTCTGTCGGTACAGGTGTACTACAACGACAACACAAATGAAACCCTCACATGGGCCAGCGGCAAGCTGACCGCCGCCCCTGCTCAGGGAACAGTGCTGACGGTCGCAGAACATAATGGCAAGACAGTCACGATCAGCTACGGCGGAAAAACAGCCCAAACCGATGTACTTACTGTGGGCAAGGCAGCGCAGGCGGCTCTTTTCATCACCGGCGCACCCAGCCCCATCTACGAAGGAAGCAGCTTTACGCTGCAAACCTCTGGCGGCTCCGGCACAGGAGCAGTCACCTGGTCGGTAGTCAGCGGTCCCGCAACGGTGGATGCAAACGGCAGCGTGACGGTAACAGGCACAGGCGACTTCCATATTAAAGCGGTCAAGGCCGCAGATGTGGAATACAATCAGGCCGAGACGGTCATTACGCTGACAGCTACGAAGAAGCCCAGCGGCGGAGGCCACAGCACCTCTACTTACCGTCCCGACGTAGAGAAGCCTGAGCATGGCGAGGTGTCCGTAACACCTAAAAACCCGGAGAAAGGCGACAAGGTGACGATCCAACCGACGCCGGACGAGGGCTACGAAGTAGATCATGTGGCCGTCACAGACAAAAACGGCAAGCCTGTTGAGGTGGAGCAGAACAAGGACGGGACTTGGAGCTTCAAGCAGCCCAGCGGCAAAGTGACCGTTGAAGTGACCTTCAAGCCCATTGAGACGAAGTGGCGTAACCCGTTCCTGGATATCTCCGAAGGCGACTGGTTCTATGATGCTGTGCGTTATGTCTATGAAAAGGGCCTGATGGCTGGAACCAGTGAAAACACGTTCGGCCCGAATGTCATAACTAATCGGGGGATGATTGTGACCATCCTCTACCGGCTGGCAGGGTCCCCTGATATTGAGGACGAGAATTGGGGCTACCCCTACGTTGACGTAGACGCGAACGCATATTACGGTACGGCGGTCTACTGGGCGCGTCTGAATGGTATCGCCAGCGGGTACAGCGACGAACGGTTTGGACCGGATGATGCTATCACCCGTGAACAGCTTGCGGTCATGCTCTACCGTTTTGCCAAGGCGCAGGGTCATGACGTAACCGCACAGGCCGACCTGAGCGGCTATACCGATGCGGACCAGATTAGCGGCTTTGCGCGGGAGGCTATGAGCTGGGCCAGCGCCGAGGGCCTGATAAATGGCACCAGCGGCTCTACCTTGTCCCCTGACAGTTCTGCTACACGGGCGCAGGTGGCCGTGATCCTCATGCGATTCGCTTCCATCATAACAGAATAAGTAACTGCAACGCGGACGAAGGTCTGCAATAAGGGCGGAGGGGTCCACCCTCCGCCCTCATTTTATCCTTTGTGCAGGAAAATTTTGTATTTTTAGGGCGTATCTATCCGACCACCTTCCCAAAAGAGGTGATTACGTGACACATTGGCCCTTTTGATTTTTCCCGACAAAAGCCACAGATATGCTAATCATGTCTTTGGTAGACGAGAGGACGGCACCCCGTTTATGAAGTGTTCCAACCGCTCCATAGACATTATGGGGGCCGTCTTCACTTGTATCGGACTCAAATCAAAGAGAGCCAGGCCATCTTCGGCCTGGCTCTCATATGAATTACTGTTTCATCAAATTGATTTCTTAGATTTTTTCCCAAAAGCAATTCCAATTAACAGGCCAATCGCAGAGGAGACAAGACCAGTAAGAAAATCAAAAAATTCAGGGACAGACATAACCTTGGCAAGAAGGTATTGGCTAAGTGAGAGGGTAAGTAGCCCGTAGAGTAGATATGCAACAGAAAAACAAACCGGCATCAACCAAACATATTTAGTTGGCAAATGCGCTCTGCCTACAAAAATAGACGAGATAAGAGTCACAACTGGCATAACCACATATTGGACTACAATAACATGAAGCATCGCCATTTGAGAATTTTTGTAGAACAGCCAGAAGGTAATTGCTGACAAGACCCATATTATACCGTATAACCCTACAGCTATACGCAAATGGCGATTAGCTTTCATATCTTACCACCCTTTATTCTACATCCCTGTAGGTAAGTTTGGAACTGCTTGCAAGCTCATCCGGCATATAAAGATGGTTGGGAATGGTGCTGCCATTCAAGTTAATGCCTTCACTATAATACGCAGCCCATACCAACTCGGAGCAGTACCAATTGGGATTGTCCTCGTCGGCATTTAATTTAGACACTATAGTGTTTCCAATCACACTAATGATGATCTTATTTGCGGTTGCAATAATGACACCAGCTACATACAAACGCAAAATATATTTGGGCTTACTCCGGGTGTGGTGCAGCCCTTCTACTATCATAAACAAAAACAGTGGTGCGGCAATCCGCCCGATAATGCGCAAAACATAAAAAGCAAAACAAAGACAGCCTCGATTCGAGCCCGACTTTGTTTTCCGCTCTATTTTATCAGCACAAGTCCAGATATACCTGCCGGAGTGCACGGAGGATCAACTCCACCGAGCCGTCCGTACCCCACTGGGAAACATTGAGGCACAGATCATAATTCTGTGCGGCGCCCCATTTCTGTTCCGTATTAAAATTATAATAGGCGCTCCGGGCCTTGTCCATGCTCCTGATCCGGTCACGGGCCTCATCCTCTGTTATACCGTCGCGTTTGACCACACGCTGAATGCGGAAGTCCATACCGGCGGAAACAAAGACACGGAACAGGCGGGTTTCGTTCCGCAGGATGTAGTCCGCACCACGTCCCACGATGACGCAGCTCCCCTGGCCGGCGACATGAAGCACAGCCTCCCGCTGGGCCTTGGACGCCATACGCTCCACCGAAATATTGCAGTTCCCCAGCACCAGATTGGGCCGCCCCACACAAAGAGAGTAAAGTAAGCTGTGCGGATGCTTTTCATCCATGTCCTGGAGGAAGTCCAGCGCAAGCCCGCTCTCCCTTGCGGCTACGGCCAGCAGTTTCTTGTCATAGTAAGGGATCTCCAGCTCCCGGGCGATTTTCTTGCCAATCTCACGGCCGCCGCTCCCAAATTGGCGTCCAATCGTAATCATGATTTTATCCATAAGGCGATCCTTTCAAAAGTCTGTTTCTGTACTTTTTAGTTCAGTATAAAAGAAGCGGCCTCAAAAGTCAAGCGCATGAATTTCATGTGTATCCCAGCAAAAAATCAAGCGGGACAAAGTCCACAAAGTTGAGTTACCGCTATCCAACCGATAAGAGAGGGCTTGACAATCTGTTTGTTTCCATTTTATAATTAGTCCTGATTTAGACTAATTATAAGGAGACGGCCTATGGATCAACTGCATCAGCTCAGTGCTCAATATAATGCCCTGTGGATTGAAACCAACCAGCTCTATGAAACCTGGGCCCGGCAGCGGGGAATGTCCCTTCATGAATTGCTGGTGATCCTTTCGATTGTCGAGGCTGACGGCACGGTGCTCCAAAAAGACATCTGCCAGCGGTTTGTGATCCCCAAGCAGACCGTCAATGCGATTATCAAAACGCTGACAGACAAGGGATGGCTGGAGCTCAAGGTCTCGGAGCAGGACCGCAGAAGCAGGAATCTTTGCCTGACTCCCGTTGGGAGCGCACAGGCGGCGCAGATTGCACGGGCGCTCCAGGAGCACGAGGCGCAAGTCTGGCTCCGGCTGGGGCTGGACCGGGCGGAACAGTTGATTGAGCACACCGCCCTCTATAACCGGCATTTCAGGGAGGTAAGCGGCTGACATGCACATTCGCAAAGAGTTTTTCCGGTTTGTCATCCCATCCATGCTGGCCTTTGCGCTGTCCGGCATCTACGCGATTGCCGATGGGTTCTTTGTGGGAAACGCGCTGGGTGACGATGCCCTGGCCGCGGTCAACATCGCCTATCCGCTGACGGCCTTTCTGCAGGCGGTAGGCACCGGCGTCGGCATGGGCGGCGCAATCGAGTACGCCATCAATGCCGGAAATCAAAATGAAAACCGCGGCAGGCAGTACATGGGTATGGCGATCCTCCTGCTGGGCGGCTTCAGCCTTCTCTTTACCGCCCTGTTCCTGTTCGCCGGCCCCCAGATCCTAGGCCTGTTCGGCGCGTCCGGCGAGATACTGGAGTACAGCAGCGAGTACCTGCGCTTTGTCAGCTATGGGGCGGTATTCCAGATTGCGGGGACTGGTCTGGTTCCGTTCATCCGCAACATGGGCGGAGCGGTCACCGCAATGGCGGCCATGGTGACAGGCTTTATCACGAACATTGTCCTGGACTACCTGTTCGTATGGGTGCTGCCCTGGGGGATGATGGGGGCCGCCATTGCAACGGCAATCGGCCAGGCGATGACCCTTCTGGTCTGCCTTGTATTCTTTGCCCTCAAAAAGCACGCGCCCTCATTTCAGTTTGACGGAGAGGGGGGATATCTTGCGTCCCGCATTCTGGGAGTGGGCCTTTCTCCCTTTGGCCTGACCTATTCGCCCAATATCACCCTAATTCTGCTCAATAAAAGCGCCGTGATTTTCGGCGGGAATATCGCTGTGACCTGCTATGCGCCGATCAGCTATATTTCCGCCGTGGTCATGCTGCTGATGCAGGGCGTCAGCGACGGGAGTCAGCCGCTCATCAGCCTGGCCTATGGGGAGGGCAAGCATGATACCACAAAAGCGGTGCGCGATCTGGCGTATCGGTTTGCCTTCGGGGTAGCGGCCATCTGCTCGGTCATCCTTTTCCTGCTGCGGGGCAGCGCGGCCTATCTGTTCGGCGCCTCCGAACAGGTGGCGGTGCTTGTGGCGCAGATCCTGCCGATCTTCATTATCGGTTTTGTCTTTGTCAGCGTGTCCAGGGTGACCACCGCCTATTTCTATGCGACGGGGAAAAATCTTTGGGCCTACATTTTGATTTATGGGGAGCCGCTGACGCTCTGCGTCCTGCTCCTGATCCTCCCAAATGCCATGGGGAGTGTGAATGGAACCTGGGTTTCTGTTCCCTTGTCCCAAATCATTGCCATGCTGCTCAGTTTGCTTCTAATCCATAAAAACAGAACGCTGGAACATCAGCTTCCCTTATGAGTAAAGTATCACTTGACAATTCTGATAGGTGGATGCTATCATAAAAACCGCTTGACATCGTGGTTGTATGATAACAATTCCAAGGGCTATATATTTTCCTGTTTCTGATTACAAACAGGAAAATATATGGCCTTTTAACATGGGGAGGCTGTTCTGCATTGATAAACACCAAAAATCTAATGGGGACAAAACCGATTTTGCCACTGTTGGTGAGCATGTCGGTGCCGTCTATTCTGTCCATGCTCATCCAATCTCTATACAATGTAGTAGACAGCATATTTGTGGCCTGGCTCAGCAATGATGCACTTACCGCGGTTTCTTTGGCTTATCCCCTGCAAAATCTTGTGTTGGCGGTCGCTGTTGGCTTTGGCGTAGGAATCAACGCCTATATCGCTCGCAACCTGGGGGAGGGAAACCAGTATAAGGTGGATCAGGCCGCTTCCATGGGGGTCATCTTCACCACTATCCATGCTGTCATTTTCATATTGGTTGGGCTTTTCGGCAGCGAGCCATTTTTACGCATGTTTACCGATGATCCAGAGATCCTGCAAATGAGTGTCAACTACACCCGCATTGTGATCTGCCTGTCCTTTGGTAGCCTGTATCATATATTTATCGAAAAACTGTTCCAAGCGGTTGGGAACATGGTCGTACCGATGATTTTGCAAGGCGTAGGGGCGATTGTAAACATCATTCTCGACCCGATTCTGATCTTCGGCATGTTCGGACTGCCCGCTATGGGAGTTACCGGCGCTGCTGTCGCTACGGTAACTGGACAGATGACAGCCTGTGGTTTGGCGGTGTTCTGCTTCCTTCGGACCCGAACGGGAATTCGTATTACCCGAAAAGATATGAAGATCGACGCCGGAATCGCCAAAAGGATTTACGCGGTGGGAGTCCCCTCCGGGTTGATGACCGCGATGCCCAGTCTGCTGGTGAGTATCCTGAACGCACTGCTGGTGGGTCTCCACGCATTGGCCGTGGCAGCATTTGGATTGTACTTCAAGCTGCAAACCTTTGTGTATATGCCCGCCAATGGTCTGATTCAGGGTATGAGGCCCATTGTGAGTTATAACTACGGAGCGGGCCAAGGACGGAGACTTCATCTTGTCATCCGATGGAGCCTCGCTTTGACCGCCATCATTATGGCATTGGGCACCCTGATCGCTTGGGGTGTCCCACGGCAGATTATGGGCCTTTTCGATGCGGATGAAGCCATGATAGCTGTCGGGGTGCCTATGCTGCGTATTACAAGCCTGGGCTTTTTGGTATCCACCCTGGGGACGGTAATGGCCGGCTGTTTTGAGGCTCTTGGGAAAGGGCTGTATTCCTTGAGCATTTCTCTGCTTCGTCAGCTCCTTGTGATCCCACCTCTGGCTATGGTATTTTCTTTGTCCTGGGGTCTGAATGGTGTGTGGGCGGCGTTTCCTGTAGCGGAGACGCTGGCGGCTCTGGTTGCAGTTTTGTTATACCGTAAAGTCATGCGGCAGACAGATCGGCAACTGCAAAATAGTGAGGTTGATTGTGCTGGGGGGAAATGCCCAGGCAGCCGCAATTCCTGACAGTATCATACTGGTACTTTCAGTTCAAAATAAGTTGTTAAAGCAGGCCTGCGGACGGTCGTTTTCACAGGCAGCCATGGCTACTACACAAAAAGTACCGAACTCCGCCTGATGATCAGGGTGGATTCGGTACTTTATAGCGTCATGGCAATATCCGAAATAAATTTGCGGATCACTTCAAGCTGATACTCATTGCACTGTCCCAAAAGTCCGTCAATGTCCTCCCGTACTCGGCCGTTGTCCTGTATTTGATAGTCCAGTACCACGACGCTCTCAATAGGGATCTGGTAAACCTCGCATACCTGGAGCAGTTTGGGCAGGCTGATTGGCTGCTCACCTCGCTCGATCAGCCCCCAGTAATCGCTGTTCTCACCCAAGGGCTCACAGAATTTTTCGCGGGTCAGCCCTTTCAGCTCTCTGATTTTGCGCAGCTTGCGGGCAATCCGCTTTGCCCGTTCATCCACTCTGTATTCCAAGGCGTCAAATCCTTCCCGCGTGTATTTGTTTTATTTTATCGAAAATGTCGGCCTTCATACAGTGTGATAAATATAGTATTACCATTGACTTTTATATATGTTTGTGATTATACTTTCTTTGCAAGAAGTATTTTCCATGTGCGGCGGAATACAAAGGAGTGGAATCATGAGGCGGCTGAATGTCACCCACCCGCAAATCAGCCTGGAGGATTTCATCTATTACTATCACATTGCGCACAAGCGGAAAAATATCCGTGCGCTTAATCAGCTCTGCCATCTGTATCCTGAGCTATCCGTTATGGCGTTTCAAAACGATTCCCTGTCAAAGCGGTATGACCCATCAGAATACGATTACTACCGCTGGCACCCGATTACATTGGGAAGCGCCTATATGACAGAGCGGCGCATCATGGATATGGTGGCTTATCTGTTTTCTCGGGATAGAGCGCCCAAGGGATATAAACACAGACTCCGCACGGCTGCCTTGTCCTACCGGCTGATGTTCAATTATTCCTTGGACCGCTATCAGAAGGACTATGACAGGCAAGAACTGTGGTCGAATTTTTTCTTGCGACTGCCAGATCTCCGACACAAAATTGAGAGGTATCGCATCCACAGTTTGATGGAATTGGAATATCGGGCAGCGGAGTATTTTATGGATACCGATTGAGCCCAAAATAAGAAATAGAAAATCCCCGCAGATTCGGCAAATCTGCAGGGATTTTTCATTTTATTATTGAGAGGTTCTCAAACCTATAGACGCTGTCAGGGACAGTGCGGACGGGGTTGTTTGGTTCTATCTTCTGGCGGAGCTGGCTGATAATGTTGATCATCGTCAGGAGTACGTTTTACCTGTGCTTGGGTACCGTCTTCCCACTCCTTGCATCCCTTGCCGCCTTTCAAGATTCAGCCACAGTATAATCTCGGTCTCCGACTCATCCTATCTCTGTATCCCCTTGAATGGTCGGATAGATTATCTGCCACGCCGGGAGAAAGTCCAATTGGACCAGTGCGTTGCGGAAGGCTCTTGATAAGGGGTCCACAAATTCCCTTCGGCTGTGAAGCAGCTCCACGATATAAAGCTCCCATGTGTAGTGGGGTCCCCGCTGCTCCTTCCATAATGGATAATACGCCCTCTCTGCCCGGAACATCAGAAACTCCACGATTGAGATGCAGTTCTCGAAGGAATAGAGCTTTGCCATATGGAGCATCCCGGCGCTGTCATAACGCGTTACGGGAAAGTCCACTTCCGCTTCTTCCAATGTAAAGTCAAATGCGGAGACAGGGAACGCCATCACGGTGCTGAGCAGCACCCTTTGGGCCGCCAAAAGCAATGTTTTTTCCCGCTGCAAAAAGGCAATATATTCCTCCCATGTGAGGTCGGCCCAAAAACCGTCCGCATCGCTTTCCTTTTTCCAGGTGAACAGCGTGTCCTCCACCCGGTAGGTTAAATAGGTCAGGTACCCGTATGTTGTTTCTTTATCATACAGATTTGCGTACATGCCGGTGCGAAGGATTTGCTTCGCCAGTTCTTCATTTTGTTCCAAGTTCATTGTCTCACCTGATCTGGCCATTGTCGGCCCAATTAAAAATTCAGGAAATCAAGCCCGGCGGCTTTTGACATTGCAATTACCTTGCTCGGGTCGTTCTGCAATTCCATCTCCGCCCCCAGTGCGTTCATCAGCAGGCCGAAGGTATCGTGCATCCCCATCTGATTCTGTATATTGTATGTGGCGGCGTACTCCGGGAAATAGGTCCAGATATAGTTCATCAATGCGGGGTAGTTGATTAGACCGCCGGCCCTTAACTCCTCGTACTGCCCCCATAGTTCAAACAAGGCGAGGCTGCTGGCCCACTTGGAAAAGAACAGATACCCCAAGGTGCTGTCAATTCCTTCCCGCACATCCTCTTCGGTCTGCTCCGATTGCTTTAATACGGTTTCTGAGAAGTCGCAGTTCCAAATAGGATAGCAGACAGCGAGGACTTCCTCTCCTGTGCCTGTTTCGATCCAGAAGACGCCGTTCATCAGCGGCTTGTAGCGTGCGGTACGGCCCCGCGGCGTGGCAAGGGGCGCTGGATAAGTTCCAAAGTATTCCGGATGATACTCCATATTGTAAAAAGCAATATCACGAAGCGAGGTCTGTCCGTCTGCATATATTCCGTGCCTGACCTGATACCGATAGATCTCATACTCAATGATTTTATATCCCGCTCTTCCGCAAACGAATAGAGCAGCACACGGGAGTCCTCTTCAGGCATCCTCCCATATACCATGGCCTCTTTTGATATGGCTGGCGAGGATTTTTCCACCACATAGTATTCATCTGCCAAAAACTTGCCGTCCTGTTTCCTGGCTGCGATATAGTAGACGCCGGGGCACTCCTGGCTTGCCCTTACGATTTCACCAACTGTGTCGTCCAAGCAGAACGGCAGTCTCTCCGGAGGCGATTCTTTCTCTCTATCCATATGTCTCTCTCTTTTCCTGTGTGGTATTTTATCAATTTATCACGCTATAAAAGTGATATTGCATAAAAGAAACACACCACTCCCACCCTAATATCACACCATGAAAGTGTATTATGGGGAAAATGGTGGTGGAGGAATCATATGGAGATGGAATTTATCAGAAACCGTATCACAGAATTGCGGTTAAAAAAGGGAGTTTCAGAATACCAATTAAGTTATGATTTAGGGCATAGCAAGAACTATATTCATAACATTGTCACCGGGTATTCCCAGCCATCTGTGAAAGAATTGCTCTATTTGATTGACACGCTCGGTATCACGCCCCGTTTGTTTTTCGATGAGGAAGCGGAATACCGAAATCCAATTTTGGTTCAGGAGATCATAAATGGCATCAAGTCGATGAACGATCAGGATTTGGAAGCTGTTTTGTTGATGGTCAGGCGCTTGAATGAGAAGAATTAACAAGTATGAAATCGTGTAATTAAGATATTATACCCGATATACCGGGAATATTCAAGAGGCAGCATGTCAAATATAATAGAAATCACAAAGGGGTGGTTTCTATTATTACTTACGACCCGCTCTGGGACACCATGCGTCGAAAGGGAATTACAACTTATTCTCTAATAAAGGACTATTCCTTCAGCAAGGGAACATTGGATTCTTTGAAGCAAAACCGGAATATTTCAACCGCAACGCTGAATGACCTTTGCAACATTCTTTCTTGCAGGGTAGAAGATGTTCTTCGTCACATCCCAGATAAAGCATAAACGGCACTTTGAGGGCATTACAGCTCACACCAAAGCGCCGTTTTTATTTTGTATCTGCCTGCATAAAAAACGCAGTTACCCGTCAAGGATACCTGCGTTTTTTGCGAAAAAGGCTTATCAGGTTACAGGAGTCAGTTCGAACTTATAACTGCTGTAGGGGGCAGTGCGGATGGGGTTTCCCGGTTCCATCTTCCGGCAGAACTGACTGATGATATTGACTACGTTCGCGCCGCAGCCCTTCGGAAACTCGTGCCATACAGCCTCGTAGATCTGTTCCTGCGTGAAGAGCCAGCCAGGGTGCTGGGCCACATCCACGGACCGTACCATTCCTTTTTCCTTTTGGAGTACTAGCACGGCCTCCAGATAATCTTCGCCCGACGCATGGAGTTTTTTCATAGGCGCGACCTCTTCTCTATACAGTGATTTTCTGTTCTGCGTTCCACATGGCCGCATATTTTCCGTTCTCGGCCAGCAGCTCCTCGTGGGTGCCAGACTCCTTGATTGTTCCGTCCGCCACTACCAGGATCTGATCCGCGTTCTTGACGATGGAAAGGGTATGGGCGATCATCACCACGGTCTTTTTCTCCTTGAGCAGATTGGCGATGGCCTGTTTGACCGCCAACTCGTTCTCGATGTCCAGGGATGCGGTGGCCTCGTCCAGCAATAGGATGGGACTGTTTTTCAGAATGGCCCTGGCGATAGAAAGCCGCTGCCGCTCTCCTCCGGAGAGCAGGCTGCCGTTTTCTCCAATCCCAGTGTCATAGCTCTTTTCCAGTTTCTCCACAAAGCCGTCACATCCGGCGTCCCTGCTGGCTGCCTCCACCTCCCGGTCAGTGACCGTGGGCCGGGCGTGGCGGATATTCTCCCGCACAGTATCGTCAAAGAGGAACACCTGCTGGTCCACCATAGAGAGCTGTGCCAGCACCCGCTCTGCGGAGACATGCTGGATGGATCGACCTCCGATAGCGATGGTCCCACTCTGCGGCTCATAGAATTTGGCGATCAGATTCAAAATCGTGGATTTGCCTGAGCCGGAGTCTCCCACGATGGCGGTGAGTTTCCCGTCCGGGACGGTGAAGGACACCCTCTTCAGGACCGGCTCTCCCGGTACATAGGAGAACGACACATCCCGGAAGGTGATGTCGTGCCGCTCCGGGGCAAAGGGTGCGCTCTCTCCGGCCTCTTCCGGCTCCTGAATCAGATTCTCAATATTCCTTTTGGAGACCATCAGGTGCTTCCACTCAAAGAGATCAATGGCAATGCTGGCGGTGAGTTTGGTCAGCAGAATGGGAAGCATGGACAGCATCAGATAATCCACGCCGTTCAGCGTTCCCGCCGCCCATGGCCCGGCGGCCAGCATCATGATGAGCGGCACGCTGCCCCAGCTGATGATATTGTAGCCGAATCCGATGGGGATTCCCTTGGCTTCGTACTGGTAGCACACCCGGCTGAACTCCTCCATGGCCTGGGTGACGGTCCTGTTTTTCACGCCGCCCATGTTGTACGCCCGGAACATCTGAATGCCGTCAATGTACTCCACAATGCCGCTCACCGTCTCGGCGCTGACCTTGTTTTTCGCCACGCCGTACACCTTTACCACCCGGAAGGACAGCCACAGGTCGGGAATCAGCAGCGCGACAACCGCCAGCAGGATCAGCCCCGCCGGCAGCCAGACGGTGCATACAAAGCCAACCAGCACCGCGGAAAGCGCAGCGTTTTTGATAATGTTCCCACTGGAATGGGTCAGGATTTTCTCATAGCTGCCCACATCGCTGGTCATGGTGTTCACATACTGCCCAACCTGCCCCTGGGTGAAGCGGGCCAGGGGGATCTTCTTGAGCTTATCCCCCAGAAGCAGCCGCAGGCGCTTGGACACCGCCGCCCCGCCGATCTGGACCTGGGTGTACCCGGTGCTGTAAATGACCAGCCGCAGCAGGAAAATGACAGCGAGCCCCGCGGTGACCGCTCCCACCATTCCGGCGGTAATCGTTCCTGAAGCCAGAGCGGTGAGGACGATGTAGACAGACAGATAACTGCACCCGGAGAGGATGCCCTCCAATACGGTCAGCACTACACCAATATAAAAAGCCCTGTTTTTGCGGAACGGAGATTCATTTGTCATCGTCTTGCCCTCCTTTCACGGAATAGGTGATGGACCTGGCCGCCCGGTAGTCGGCCCAGGCTTTGCGGTAATAAGAATTCTGTTCCAGCACCTCCGCATGAGTTCCGCAGCAGGTGATGGTGTGGTCCTCCACCACCGCCACCTTGTCGCACATCTTTACCGCTCCCAGCCGGTGAGCCACGATGAGTACGGTCTTACCACGGCAGAGGTTTTCAATGGCCCGGTCAATCTCCACCTGATTCTCCGGGTCGGCGGCGGAGGTCGCCTCGTCCAGAATGAGGATGGGGGCGTCCTTCAAAATAGCGCGGGCAATGGCAATGCGCTGGCGCTCCCCACCGGAGAAGCGTGAGCCCATAGCTCCAACCTTGGTGTCGTATCCCTGGGGCAGCGACAGGATGAAGTCGTCGATCTGTGCCAGACGGGCGGCCTCCCGCACCTGTTCCAGCGTGGCCTGCGTGCCCATACGGATGTTCTCCAGCACACTGTCCCGGGTGAGGAAGGTCTTTTGAAACACGATGGAGATGTGGGCGAGCAGGTCCTCGTAGCGGATGTCCCTGACATTCCGGCCGCCGATGCGGACCTCGCCCTTTGTTGTATCGTAAAACCGGGAGATCAGCTGGATGATAGTGCTCTTGCCCGCGCCGGACACCCCCACCAGGGCCACCTTTTCCCCCTGCTTTACCGACAGAGAGCAATCCCGCAGCACATCCGTCTTCCCGTCATAGGAGAAGGTCACATGGTCCAGTTCAATGCCGTGGTCCTCCGGGAATGGCCCGCCTCCTTCAAAGACCGGAAGCTCCAGGATCTCCCGCACCTTTCCCACACCGCTGAGAGCCTGGGCAAAGGTGGTGGACATCTTCTGGAGCGGCAGGATCTCCGTCAAATACATGCCGCCCACATAGGCAAAGAGCAGAAACACGCTGGCGCTCACCGAGCCCCGGAGGAACATAAGCCCCCCGGCCGGGATCATCAGGAGCATACCGCACTCCACCAGCAGCAGGAAAGCCGCATAGGGCGGCGCGGTTTTATGGGTCACCAGATTCCAGATCCGGTTTTCCTCCGAAATGGCGTGGGAAAACTTCTGAAACGACCGGCTCCCCATGTTGTACGCCTTGATGAGCCGCATCCCGGAGACATACTCGATCATTACCGAGTTGAAGCTCACCAGGGAGCGGTTGGCGTCCTCCAGAATCCCCTTCATGCGGCCAAAGATCACCCCCATCACAATTCCCGCCAGCGGCAGGGGGAGCAGCGAGACCAGCGCCAATGGGACATTCACCGACAGCAGATAGAGGAAGATCACCACCGGGCCGGTGAGATAGGCCACGAACTCCGGCAGGTTATGGGCCAGAAACAGCTCCAGCTTCTCAATGTCCTCGTTGAGCACGGTCTTGACCGCTCCCGTGCTCCGCTCATCCAACGCGCCCAGGGGCACCTTCGCCAGATGCTCCGTGACCATGCACCGCACCCGGAACAGGGCGCCGTAGGCCCCCTTGTGGGACAGTACCCCGGAGGCCCCCAGCAGCACCATCCGCCCCACGGTGCCCGCCATCACGAACACGGCGCAGTCCGCGATCACCGCCGGGGTGCAGGCGCCGGACAGCACCGCGTCCATCAGCCGGTACAGCCCCAGGTAAGCGGTGATCGCCAGCAGCCCGCTCCCAAAGGCGCACAGTACCGACCCGATCAGCCATTTCTTCTCTGGCCCTGCCCACCGGAGCAAAAGCCTGACTGGGCTTATCTCTTTCTGTTTCATATTGCACTCCTCCTTTACCAGCCTTGACGGAACAGGCCGGATATGATATTTTAGTTAGTAGATACTAACCAAATAACAGCATACTCCCTGTCTGTCACAGATACAAGGCGTGCCACGCTCATGCGGCTGATCGGGGTATGGATTCGGCCGATTGAGGTGGAGGAGGCGTGTCAGAATGTATAGCTGCAATGTGTTGGATGAGCAATATGCCGGGGCCATGGCAGAGCATGGCTTTGTGCCGGAGCCGGACAACCGGAGGTATGGAAGCATGGGCCTGTGCTGGCGGCAGGCCGGCCCCGGTGGAAGCGGCTATTTCTGGACCTATGGGCAGCAGGACCTCTATATGCTCAAAATCCACGATTTCTATTTTCACGAGGATCAGCTTCTGGAGTTTTGCTGGCCGGAGAGCCTGAGCGTCACCTGGTACGAGTCCATCTCCGGGGAGGAGTTCTCTCCCTGCCGCCGGCTGGTGTCCGGCTGTGTCAAGAGCTTCATCGGCGGGCGGGAGCCCTACCGGGCGCTCATCCACCGCCGGGTCCCCATCGTATCCATCGGCATTGAGATCACTCCGGCCTACTATCAGGACTACCTCCGCCGCCAGTTTCCGGAGGAGTTTCAAAGCCTGTTGGAATCCTTTCAATCTCTGGACCAGACCGACCACTTCCCGGAGATGGTCCGCCTGCTGAAAGAGGTCCGTGACTACCGGGGCGAGGGGCTGGCCGCCAAACTCTTTTACGACGGCAAGGTGGCGGAAGCCGTGGCGCTGGTGGTGGAACGGCACCGGGCCCACCCAGCTCCCAGGCGAACACTGACGCAGGAGGATGAGCGGATGCTGGCGGATGTGGCGGCCTACATCACCGCCCACTGCGCGGACCGGCTGCCTCTGGAGCGCCTGGCCCGCATCGGCTGCATGGGCGTCTCCAAGCTGAAGGATGCCTTTCACGCCCGATACGGCTGCACCATCACTCAGTATATTCAGGGGCAGCGGATGGAGCGTGCGGAGCAGCTGCTGGCAAATACCGACCTGCCCGTGGGCCAGATCGCTCAAATTGTGGGCTATCAGAATCCCAGCCGTTTCGCGCAGCTCTTCCGCCGCAGCACCGGGCAGAGCCCGGCAGCGTTCCGGGCGTTCTCCCACCCACGGGAAGCAGAGTGAGAGAACACGCCGGACCGAAAAAGCCAGGAGGCAGGAAGAAAGACAGCCGCCAGCTCTCGGCTTGCTCCTAAGCCTGAAGGAACCGGTGAATGATTTGCAATCTCATTGCGCCCGATATCTATGGTAATAGAAAAATCTATATGAGGACGCTACAATAGTATCAAGGAGATTATGAATTTGAGCCATCCTTCATCTTGGTACGAATCGTCTGCTGCGCTCCCAGCATGGAACATACCGCTCTTGTTGCTTGATCGAGAGTAAGGGCAATCCATGCTCCGTATAATCCCAGACCAAGTTCATAAACCAGAAAGAAGGTAAGGATCGGCCGCACCACCGCGATACTGATGAGAGAATAGAGGGCCACAAAACTGGTATGCCCCAAGCCACGGAGCAGCCCCGCATGGACCATAGCCCATGCCTCCGGAATGTTGACAGCAGCCACAAAGATCATGATCTCACAGCCCAGAGCCAGGTCATTGCCCTCCAAGTGGTAGAACCGAAGCAAGGGCGACCGGAGCAGCAAATAGATCAGCGTGGCCGCACCCCCAGTCCACAGCGCCGCCCGGCGGGACACCGCCCCGATCCGTTTCAGATTGCACGTCCGTCCAGAGCCCAACGCCTGGCCTGCCTGAACCAAGCTGGCCTTCCCAAGCCCCTGGGAGAAGCTATAGTAAATGTCGCACAGGCTCCCGCAGATGTTGTGGACGCTTAGCGCCACTGTGCCCAGATCCGCCACCAGGCGGGAGAATGTGAACATCCCGAACCGTTCCGCCGCCTGCTCCAGGAACGTGCCCGCGGCAAGGGGAGCCAGGGAGCGGAGGTATTCCCGTCCCGGCAGCCAGTCCCCTCTGCCCCGCAGAGTGGCCGGATGCCGCCGCCGTAAGAAAAGCGCCAGCGTATAGGCCAGCGTAGCGCCAGCACCGATAGCGGTTCCAAGCCCGGCGCCAAAAACTCCCAATTTGGGGAATGGACCAAGGCCGTAGATCAGCAGCGCATTGAAGACGACATTGACTCCGTTGCCCAGCACATTGGACACAAGCACGCTTTTGGTATCGCCAAGCCCCGCCAAGATGCCGTGAAGGACAATAGCCGGCCCGGAGAATGCCAGACTCACCAGGGCGGGAAAGGCATACCGCAACGCCAAGCTGATATAGTCATCCTGTGCACCGGCCAGTTGTAGAAGCGGGCCGGCTCCAATCCAGGTCCCGACCAGGAGCAGTATCGAGAGACCGCACCCCAGCATGAGCGAAGCGCGGGAACAGGCGGTCAGGGACTCATCCGGATCCTCGCCGCGCCGGCGGGCAACATAGGCGCTCAGTGCAACAGAGTAGGAGCGGGTTACGCAGAGGATCACCATACGGGGTTGGGAAAAAATACTGACCGCCGCCACCGCTGTGTTTCCCAGAGAGGAAACCATCAGCAGGTCGGCGGCGGTGAGCAGCATCAGCAACAGGCCCTCTGCCGCGGCGGGCCAGGCCAGCCGCCAGAATTCCTTACGGATGGCCATATGCGATCAGCGGATCTCCCGCCCGGACGCCCAGGGCGATTGTGTAGTAAAGGACAATGCCGTCAAACTCGGCCCGAACCTCTTGTAAGCGGTGGCCGGACAGCGTCTCCAGATGTCCGAGCAGTTCTCCCCTTCGGACCTGTTGGTCTAAACCTACTGCCGGGTACCAAAATCCCTCCGACTCAGCTTCCGCATAGAAGGTTTCTGTGATTTCCAGCTGATCCCGCGGCGGGTTCCCTCCGGGCATAATCTCCAGATGTCGCAGCAGGGAGCGGACATCCTCACAGCAGGCGTCCACCTCCTGTTCAGACCACAGCCCCTGACCGCCCCGCTCAATCAGCAGGGCGGGAACGCCCCTCTGCACCGCCCAACTGTAAAGTCCGTTCTTCGCAGTGGAACGTACCCGGTAGGGTACAGTCAGGACCTTGGCGGCGGCCAGGGAGACTTGGTTGACCATTTCCTCCCCCGCTGTGGGGAAGAACACCAATGGATGAAGCGCCTCGTTGCAGTCTCCGCTGTGGAGATCAGCCAGCAAATCGGCTTCCGGGTACAAAGCCGTTTCCAGAGCAAAGGCCAATCGAGCGGAAAGGCTGCCCGCAGAATCGCCGGGGAAGGCTCGGTTCAAATTGACGCCGTCCTCTGGCACCACCTGTTTGGCTCCGGCATAGAAGGCGCTGGGATTTGCCAGCGGCAGGAGGATGACGTTCCCCGACAGTCTCGCCGGGTCCAGTTCTCCAGCCAGGCGGCGCAGTGCCTGGGGCCCCACATATTCGCACCCATGGACCCCGCCTGTGACAACCAGTGTTCTGCCCCGTGCGGCGCCGCACAGGCAGATTGCATTCAGAGGCGGAGCATCCGGTACCGGGAGCGGTACGTTTTTCCGCTCACCCGGCAAAAGTGTTGTCCCACAAAAAATCATACGGCCACCTCCGAAGTCTCGGTGTCAAATACCACAATGGACTCCAGCAGCCGCCGGGCGTACTCATCCTTGGTCTCGCTGATGCGGCTGACGGGCAGATATTCAGTTACACGGCCCTGATAAAGGAACAGCACATCGTCACAGAGATAAGTGATAGAGGTCAGGTCGTGGGTGATAAATACATAGGTCAGTCCCAGTTTTTCCTTCAGGTCCTGCAGCAGATCCATCACCTGGACCTGGGTATGCGCATCCAAGGAGGAGATCGCCTCATCAAAGAGGATGACCTCTGGCTTACAGGCCACCGCCCTGGCGATGCACACCCGCTGAAGCTGGCCACCGGAGAGTTCGTGGGGAAATCTGTCCGCAAAATCAGCAGGAAGTCCCACCAGCTCCAGAAGGGCGGCTGTTTCTTTGTTTCGCTCCAGCCGTCCCCTCTCCCGGCGTTCCCGAACGGTCAGGCCCTCGCCAATGATGTCTTTGACACGGAAGCGGGGATTAGCAGAGGTTGTGTAGTCTTGAAACACCACACTGAGCTTGTTTTGCAGGTTCCTCCGGCCCGCCCGGGAGGCGTAGACCGACACACCGTCCAGAATCGCCTCCCCGCTGTCTGGCTTCAGGAGCCCACACAGCACCCGGCCCATAGTGGATTTTCCGCTGCCGGACTCTCCCAAAATACCGAGGCAAGTCCCTCTTTTTACGTTCAGGGACACATCAAAGAGCACCTGCTGACGGGTATGTCCGAACACCTTGTCCTGACGCTCACTTCGGAAACTGACGCAGATATTTTTCAGTTCAAGCATAGGCGCACTCCTTTCCTCCCAGTACCTGGCTGTACCGGCGCATCACATCCGTCCGCTTCTCCACCAGCAGCTTGGTATAGGAATCGGTCGCGTGATGGAGAATATGATGGAAATCCCCTTGATCCACCACAAGCCCCTGATTGAGGACTACGATCCGGTCTGCCACCCGGGAAATAGCGTTCAAGTCATGAGAGATAAAGACCATTGCCGTCTGGTGTTCCTGCTTGATCCGCAGCAATTCGTCCAGAATCTCAAATTGAGTGATGGCGTCAATGGCTGTGGTGGGTTCGTCCGCGATCAGGAGGGCCGGCTCCATAGCGGTTGCGATACCAATCATGATCCGTTGAAGCATTCCGCCGGAGAGCTGATGCGGGTACTTCTCCAACACCTCTTCCGGATTACGAATCCGCATTTTCCCCAGCATCTCCAGAGATCGCTGGAGGATATCCTCCTTGCTCCAGTTATTGTGGGCCGCAAAGGTTTCGGCAATCTGGGCTCCGATCCGGTAGAGGGGGTCAAAACAGGTCATCGGGTTTTGGAGAATGATGCCTACCTGGCCGCCCCTCAGACGGCGCAGCTCTTCATCACTTTTCCCCAGCAGTTCTTCTCCCTGGAATTTGGCGCTTCCAAGCACGTGGAATCCATGATCCAAAAGGCCCATCGCCGCTTTCATAGACATGGATTTTCCACTTCCGGACTCCCCAAGGATTCCAAGACACTCTCCAGGATATACCGAGAAGGAAACTCCCTTCACCAACTCCACCCCCTGATGCCGACGTGCGCAGAGCAGGACATGGAGATCTTGTAATTCCAGAACCGGGGTCATTTCTCCACCTCCTTGGGGTCCAGCACGTCCCGCAGGGCGTCACCCATCAGATTAAAGCAGCACACCAGAACCACGATAGCAATACCAGGCGCGATCATCTGGGTGGGATTACTGGTGAGTACATCCTTCGCCTCGTTGAGCATGGCTCCCCATTCCGGGGTGGGGGCCTGCACGCCGAGTCCCAGGAAGGACAGGGTAGAGATATTGATAATGGCCCAGCCCACATCCAGAGAAGCCAGCACCGCAAGATCAGAGGTGATGGATGGCAAAAGGTGGCGGAACAGGATGAACCGCTCCGGCATCCCCACGCACCGGGAGAACTGGACAAAGTTCCGGTCCCGGTACTGCATAACGCCGGTTCGGATCATACGGGCATACCAGGCCCATTTGATGAACACATTGGCAATGATGACATTTTGGACATTGATCCCCAGAAGGCCCACCACGGCGAACACCATGATCTGACTGGGGAAGGAGAGCATCACGTCCACCACCCGCATGATGATTTCTTCCACCACGCCCCGGAAGTAGCCGGCCATAACGCCCAGCAGCGCGCCCAGCGCGATGGTCCCCAGCATGGTCAGAAGGGCAAGTCCCAGTGTTGGACGGATACCATAAATCAGGCGGGAGAGCACACACCGCCCCAGGTGATCAGTCCCCAGCGGATATTCCAGGCTGTACGGCGCGAATTTGTCGAGGATGTCCGTAACATAGGGATCGTGCGGCGCCAGGAGCGGGGCAAGAATGCCGATCAGCGCGATCAGGAGGACAAAAGCCACCGTTACCACAGCGGCACGGTTGTGCAGAAAGCGTTTTCCCATAGCTCAGCTCTCCTTTCTCAGCCTGGGATCGGATACAGTCTGAAGGATGTCGAACACTAGATTAAATACCACGAACAATACACCGATGAACAGCACATAAGTCTGGATGACCGGCAAATCACGATTAAAGATAGAACTGATGCACAGCGTTCCCAGCCCCGGCCAGGAAAACACGTTTTCCACCACGATGGTGCCGGCAATCATCTGAGGGATGCTCATGCCCATGGCGACAATGCAGGTGTGCATGGAATTTTTCAGGATATGCTTGACCAGGATAGACCGCTGAGGCAATCCCCGGACATTGGCATAGAGTACATAATCCTGCTTCATATTCTCCAGCATATTGTTGCGGATGAGCCGGATATAGGTAGAGATGTAGCTGAGCGCCACGGTAAAGGCGGGCAGTATCATATGTTGCCAAGTACCGTTTCCGTTGGTCGGTAGAAGCCCCATTTTGACACTGATCCCCCACATCAGGAGTAACCCGACCCAATAGGCAGGCATGGCGGTGGAGATGAAGACCAACCCCCGCATAATCTTATCGAACCAGCCGTCCTTATACACAGCGCAGAGGAAGCCGATAGGGATGCTCAGCACCAGCACGATCACAAACGAGGCCGCCGCCAACTGCAGTGTGGCTGGCAGGCAGCGGGCCAGTTCTCCGGCTACTGTGCGGGCGGGATTGACATAACTGATACCGAAATCTCCCTGAAGACAGCCCAGGACCCAGTCAAAATACCGCACCAGAAACGGTTTGTTCAGGCCCAGCGCCTCCTCCATCTCCGCAATCGCCTCCTCTGTGATAATGGGCGTCTGCTGAATTCGGAGGACGACCTCCGCCGGATTTGAGGGGATCATATTGATGAATACAAAACAGACAAAGGAAATCGCCAGCAGCAGGGGGATTGCCATCAGCAGCCGGCGGATCACATAGCGCTTCATAGATGCCCCTTTCTTTTTTACATATTTGCAAAATTGTGATTTTCTTCTGTGGAAGCCTCGCAAACGTGTTTCTTGTGTGCTTCACGCCTGGGGAAAACGTGAGCAAATCCCGCGAGCGAAAGCAATTCATCATAAGGGCCGCTTCAAAAGAAGCGGCCCTTATGCCATCGACGATTACTCGAAGTACATGCTTGCGAAATCCACATCATACTGGTCGGTGCCGAAGTGGACCCCCTTCAGTTCCGAGGTATAAAGGGCCTTGTTGGTTTCATAGGTCAAGGGGATGTAGACGGCGTCCTCATGGAGCCGGGTCAGAACAAAGTCATATAGTTCCTGACGCTCTGTCTCATCGGTGGAGGTGAGGATATCCGTGATGGCCTGATCGATCTCCGCCTTGTCCTCCAGTCCCTGCTGTGCAGCGTAGTCGCCATACACCGGGGCCCGCATAGCAGCCAGAGAGGACTGGGGATCATAAGGCATACCCCAGCAGATGTTGAACACCATATCGAAATTACCGGCTTTCATGTTATCACGATAAGACTGTTCTTCCTCACCGTGGATGTTCAGGGAGATGCCCAATTTCAGATACTCGCTCTGAAGATACTCGGAAATGGTCTTCTCAGTAACGCTGTCGCTGTTGTAGAGGAGGTCCAGTTCCAGTTTCTGTCCATTCTTGGCGCGGACCCCGTCGCTTCCCATAACCCAGCCGGCCTCGTCCAGAAGGCGGGCCGCCTCATCGGTGTCGTAAGCATAAGGCTCCAAATCCACGTCACAGTAGGGGACGGTTGGGGAATAAAGGGTATCCGCTGCCGGCTCCAGGCCGTAGAAAATGCCCTCGGAGATGGCCTGCCGGTTTGTGGCGTGCTGGAGCGCCTTTCGCACCGCCACGTCTCCCAAAATATCGTGGGTGGTGTTCAGCACAATATGCCGGGTGGAGGTGGGGTCAGACAAGCTTACGGTGAACCGGTCACTGTCCACATACTGGCTGATGGCATCAGCGTCCAGCATGTTCTTGCCGAAAATCAGGTCGATCTCCTCATTCTCCAGGGCCATAATGCGTGTCTGGTTGTCGGGGATGACCTTGACAGTGATCTTCTGAATTGCGGGCGCCTCACCCCAATAATTCTCATTGCGCTCAAAAACAGCATACTCATCGGTAACAAAGTCTGTGAGTACATAAGGACCTGTCCCGATATAGCCGTTGACGCCGTTCATCGTGCTGCCGTCGATCATGCAGTTAGGGGAAATCATTGCGAACGGGCGGATGCAAGCCAGCTCGGTGAGCATGGGGTAGTACGGCTCGCTCATCTCAATGACAAAAGTATCGCTGTCCGGCGCCGAAACGCTCACCAGCAGGTTCATCATCTCCAGCCAGGTGTGCCGCTCCCGGTTTTCCAGAATCGCGTTGAAGTTGGCCAGAATGGCGTTGGCGTCGCAGGGTGTTCCGTCGGAGAAGGTTACGCCGTCCCGGATATTGAAGGTATAGATCCGGCCATCATCGCTGATGGTCCAGTCCTCTGCCAGACAACCCACATAACCATCTTCCGTATTGCTCACCAGTGTATCGTAAAGGATACTCTGGGCGTACATCTCACCGGCGTACAGGTGGGGGTTCAGGTCCCGGATATCCCGATAGTTGACAAATATCAGCTCGTCCCGCGTAGCGGTTTCACTCTCTGCGTCGGACGGGCTTCCGCTTGGATCTGCTTCGCCCCCTTGCCCGCAGCCGGCGAGCGCCGTCAGCAACAGAGCGCTGCTCAACAGCACAGAAAAAATCCTTCTTTTCATAAATGCCTCCAGTCTTAAATATTGTAGTCTTGTACTACGGTCTGTAATTTTACAGCAGTTAGTCAAGACTTACCAGAGGCCAGTTTTTCATGGAATTCCATAACTATTTGTTATGCCCTTACAGCATTTCCCTGAACCGCTCTATCAGCCAGGAGGCCTGCGGCGAGAGCGGGCGCTCTGGGTCCAGCACATAGCCGATTTGGAGAAACGGCTCGCATCCGTTGATGGACAACGGTTTGATATCATATTGTTCATAGGGGCGGTGCATAAAATTCAGGCCTAGACTGCAAACATCCGTGTGGAGCAGAAAATTGATGATCGAGTGGTCACTGTCGCTGTATATCACGTGCTTCATAACGCTTTGGTCAATGACTCCCATGCTCACCGTTTCAAGATGATGTTCCATGGAAAAGAAATCCCGTACTCCCCGCATGAATTTCAGATTTGGCAGTTCTGAAAAGTCCACACTCTCCGCATGATACAGTGGGTGCTGAGGTCCTACATAGACGCAGATGCTCTTTTCACTCTGAGGAACAAATTCCAATTTCTTGTGGAAAAGAATGTGTTGGAATGTAGGAGTCTGCTTTTGCGCCACATATACGATCCCGACTTCGGAGATCCCCTGGTGGACATGGTTGGTGATCTCCTCCACGGTGCCCTCATGGTGCTCAATATGGATTCGAGGTCCCCAGGTTTTGTAGCAGTCTACCAACAGGCGTGACACCATGTTGCTAGGATATGTGGACAGCCGCAGACCGTCCTGCTCATCCGGCACGGCTAAAGAGGAGATCGTAGCCGTTGCCCTCAGAATCAGCTTCGCATACTCCAGTACGGTCTTCCCATAAACCGTAGGCTGTACGCCCTTCCCGCTCCGGACCAGAAGGGGCCGTCCCAGTTCATGCTCCAATGTACGGATGGTTTTGCTGACGTTTGGCTGCGTGGTATACATGCAAGCCGCAGCTTGTGAAATGCTTCCGCGTTCGCAGGCGGTCACAAAGCTCTCCAGTTGTTTCATTTCCATTGCGCGTTCCTCCATGCCATCAGTTTGCGTATGCTAACCACAATATACTATATCAGGCGCTTACGGACAAGTAATATATTCTCATTCAGGATGATATAAACTTGAAAATAGCCGAAATATCAGGTACAGTTTATTCTGGTGAATTATAGGCTGGGTTCCTCCTGAATGGCTGATTGTCAATATGTCCAAGCAGCAGACCTGGCAGGCGGTAAGCGGCCAGAGGCC
>ENA-ORSM01000399-ORSM01000399.1-human-gut-metagenome-genome-assembly--contig:-NODE-399-length-38319-cov-11.043383_pt1 | contig 38319 bp, 26 predicted proteins | sample MGYA00241903_ERZ509170 | MGnify/ENA primary metagenome ERZ509170 (study PRJEB26280, sample SAMEA2338784) | human gut metagenome | biome: human gut; feature: human-associated habitat; material: faeces...
CCTGCCCATAGTACGAGAGGACCTGGGTGGACGAACCTCTGGTATGCCGGTTGTCGCGCCAGCGGCACGGCCGGTTGGCTACGTTCGGGAGGGATAACCGCTGAAAGCATCTAAGCGGGAAGCCTGCTCCAAGATTAGGATTCCATGGATCTTCGAGATCCTGTAGCCCGCATGTTGAACACGTGTTTGATAGGCCGGAGGTGGAAGCCCCGTGAGGGGTGGAGCCGACCGGTACTAACGGGCGACGGCGACATAACATTCCGATCCTCTTGTGGAGGGTTGGTTCCGCGTCTTTCCTGTGCTGGATCGTCCTGGACGGCAATATGCGTTGGGATGGTCACTGAACGATACAACGGTAGGCTTTGCCTCGCGTCCGCTAGCCGGTTCCCGAACCGCCACGGTTCATAACATAATGGCCGGAATGGCCGCCATGTGTTTTGGCTGTCGTTCCGTGATCGCGGTTTTGCGGTGGTCATAGCCCTGGTGAGACGCCCGGTCCCATTCCGAACCCGGTAGCTAAGGCCAGGCGCGGCGATGGTACTGCACTCGAGAGGGTGTGGGAGAGTAGCACGCCGCCGCTTCACACGTTGGGGGTTCCCGTCGAGCATCCTGCTCCGGGAACCCCATTTTTTTATCCCTGAACACAAGTAGGGCGCAAGCGTTTTATCGCAATGGGTTTATAGACTGGGCAACTATGCATTACTTCGTACCCAAACGTTGCACCGAGTCGAACAAGATCATGTATCACGACAAGGCAACGGCTCAGCAGGCCGCCGACCAGAGTTGGCGCGAACGCGGCACTGAGCTTTGGGTATACCGTTGCGATTTCTGCGGTACTTGGCATCTCACGCATCGCGATCCACAATCCAGCTACATGCATGTTCCGCTTAACCAGCAGCTCAAGCCACATTCCCGCAAGAAGGGCTACAAGCCCCGCAGAAGGTAATAGCAGAGCAATAGCAGGGCATAACAGGACAATACCGAGAACAAGGCAACATATAAAACCAAGGCCCGGCGGATTCATTGCAATCCACCGGGCCTTGTGTTGTATCAGCTTCGTATCAATGATACGAGCGCTGCCATGTATCTACCGCTCCAAACGGAAGCCCTGTCGCTTCGCCTGCACGGCAACGGCCTTGGCGTTCACGCCCTCGTCGATCGCATTTGCCGCAATCTGGTCGCTGAACGCGTCCACCGGCCGTTCAGTATCGCGCAAATCGTAATACTTGTGTACTTCGACGTCGAACGAATCCAAGCCGGACAGCAGCTTCTCATCGCTACTTGGATACTCGTTCTCGAAGAACTGCATGGAACGCGGCATACGCGGCTTGACGGCCGGCTCCTGATCGGGCTTGCCGATCGCAATGCCCAGCACCGGGTACGTGTATTCGGGCAGATTCAGCAGGTCGATCAGCGCGGGAACATCGTTGAGCAGCGAGCCGAGAATCACGCAACCCAAGCCGAGCGAGTACGCGGCCGTCTCCATCGCATGCAGTGCCAGAACCGCGTCGTTCTGCGCCTGCGTGAAACGATAGCTGCCATTGAGCGTGAACGCGTCGGACGCCACTTCCACGCCCTTGCGTGCGGCGATCGCGGCATTGCGATGCTCGTCCAGCACGAACACGTACAGCAGCGGCGCGGTCGCGATATACGGCTGCCCGCCGATTTCGGCAAGACGCTTCTTGGTGGCTGGCTCGGTGACGCGGATGGCGGACCAGTCGTTCAGGAACTGGCTGCTCGCCGCATGCTGCGCCACGGTCTCCAACGTTTCGACGACGTCGTCCGGCAGCGGCTTCGGCTTGAATTTGCGGATGGAACGACGCTCCAGCAGAGTGTCGACGGTTGCGTTATGAAGAATGTTGCTCATACCGCCATTGTTGTCCGCGCGGCGCGATTTTGCAAGGGAATCGGGCTAAATCCGTCTCCCTGTGAGAACATATCTACTTGAGACTGCTTTGCGATATTTGCGACGTATTTACTTGCGATGCGCCTGCCGTGCGTGCCGCCTGTCCACAATCGCCTTCGACCCGCGGCCGGACAGTTGCGATACGAGCGCGCCGAAACCGGCGGAAACCACGGCGAATACGATGCCGAGCGCCGCTTCCGCAGCCTCGTTCTTGGTACCGTCGGCACGGACGGCCTTGCGGCCGACGCTTTTCTTCCACACCATCTCGAACGCCTTGCCGAGCACCAGTCCGGCCAACGTGGGCACGACGGACTTGAAAATCTTATCGCCAAATGAATCGGGATCGTTCAGTCTCTGGTCGCGCATCGCATTCACCTTCTCGTCGACGGTGTGCAGGGCCGCCACCACGCGGTCCGCACTGGATTCCATATTCGGCATTTCACTCATGAAACCAGTGTAACGCGTCGGAAAACATGCCGGAATATGTGCGGGACACGTGGCGGAATGGGATGAAAACGCAGCTTGCGTCGGCTAGAGTAGAGACATGACTGAAACTCAACTGGGAGGCAATGCCGCTTCCGCAATCACCCCTGGCCGCTTGGTGCTGCTGCGTCACGGGCAGACCGTGTGGAGCGAATCCGGACAGCACACCGGCCGCACCAATATTCCGTTGACTGACATTGGCTGCGATCAGGCTCGTGCCGCCGGCGAACGGTTGCGTGAGGCGTTTCCCCAGGGTTTCGCGCAGGGGTGCATGTTCGCCAGTCCGTTGCGCAGAGCCCAGCAGACGGCGCAGCTGGCCGGATATGGCGATTTCGATGTGCTCCCTGAAATCGCGGAATGGGATTACGGCCGTGCCGAAGGGCGTACGCGCCAGGAAGTGAGTGCGGTGGGCGGTTTCGCTTGGGATGTGTGGCGCGACGGTCCGCAGGCACTTCCCGAATCGTTGGAAGGCGATTGGATTGAAACTTTGCCGAATGGCGAGCAGGTGCCCGTGCACAACGGTCCGGGTGAGACGGTGGAGGAAGCTGCGGCGCGCACACGTGAGGCGATCGCCACGGTCAAACCGTTGCTCGACGCTGGAAACGATGTGCTGCTGGTGGCGCATGCGCACGTTCTTCGTATCTTGACGTCGCAATGGCTCGGTGTTGATCCGCATTTCGCGCGGTTGCTGCGATTGGACACTGCGCATTATTGTGTATTAAGCCAATATAAAGGTGACAATGTCATCGAACATTGGAATTGCTGAATTATCGAACGGAACTGTTTGATATCGCTGAATATTATGGCGGTCCCTCCTTGGAACCGCCTTTTTATTGCATGCATGACTTGCCACTTTGCTGCGGCGTGTTGCAAACGCTTGCATAAAAGTATGCTCTCTAAAAGTATTGAAAATAAACGATTTTCGGGATTTCTTTCGATGGTGTGACGTCTGATTTTTGAATTCATTTTGCCTACGTTTGCAAAAATCGGGGAAATGCGGCACAATAGTGGTTGTTAGGAATCGTGATGACGCGATACCGCAAATTGTTTCCCAACGAGAAGCTGGGAACGGAATGGAAGAGAAAGGTTCGATGATGAATCGTACTATTAAGGCAGCAGTTGGAATGGTCGCTATCGCGGCAATGTCTGTTGGCACGTTGGCTGCTTGCGGTGGTTCTAGCTCAAGTTCCGATAACGGCAAGGGCAAGGTGTACTTCCTTAACTTCAAGCCGGAATCCAATGATGAATGGCAGAAGCTGGCCAAGGATTACACCAAGGAAACTGGTGTTGAGGTCAAGGTCCAGACCGCTGCTTCCGGTACATACGAACAGACTTTGAAGTCCGAGATCGCCAAGTCCGAGGCTCCGACCTTGTTCCAGGTCAACGGCCCTGTCGGCTACCAGAACTGGTCGTCCTACACCGAAGACATGTCCGATACTGAGCCGTACAAGCAGCTTATCAACAAGGATGTCGCCCTCAAGGATGGGGATAAGGCCGTCGGTGTTCCGTATGCCATGGAGACTTATGGCCTGATCTACAACAAGGATCTGCTGGCCAAGTACATTGCCACTGACGGCGCCAAGATCAAGAGCGTCGATGACATCGACAACTTCGATACCTTGAAGGCCGTGGCCGATGACATCCAGGCTAAGAAGGACCAGCTTGGTGTCAAGGGCGCGTTCACCTCCGCCGGTTTCGATTCCAGCTCCGACTGGCGTTTCAAGACCCATTTGGCTAACCTGCCGCTTTACTATGAGTTCAAGGATGACAACGTCACCAAGCAGCCGGAGACCATCAAGGGCACCTATCTGCCGGAATATAAGAACATCTTCGATTTGTATCTGAAGGACTCCACCACCGAGCCGACCCAGCTGAGCTCCAAGACCGGTGATGATTCTACCTCCGAGTTCTCCCTCGGCGAGGCTGTGTTCTATCAGAACGGCACTTGGGCATGGACCGATCTGCAGAAGGCTGGCATGAAGGCCGACTCCCTCGGCATGCTCCCGATTTACATCGGCGTCAAGGGCGAAGAGAAGCAGGGTCTGGCCACCGGTTCCGAGAACTACTGGTGCATCAACTCCAAGGCTTCCGACGCGGATAAGAAGGCCACCAAGGACTTCCTGAAGTGGGTCGTCACCAGCAAGACTGGCATCAAGTCTCTGTCCAGCGACATGGGCTTCACCACCCCGTTCAAGTCCTTCAGCGACGTCAAGTCCGACAATCCGCTGGTCCAGGCCGCTGTTGAAGATCAGAACTCCGGCAAGACTGCAGTCTCTTGGAACTTCACCATGATGCCGTCCGAAGAGTGGAAGAACAAGCTTGGTTCCGCCCTCCTTGAGTACGCTCAGGGCACCGGCGACTGGAACGCAGTCAAGAAGGCGTTCGTGGACGGTTGGAAGACCGAGTACGACGCTGTTCACTGATCACCGCTTGATCAAACCAATAACTGAATAGAACAACTGCGGCCGAGAGTTTTTCCTTTCCTTCTCTCGGCCGCAGTTGGTTGTGACGACATACACGAAGGGCCGTCATCGTAATTACTTGCGATGACGGCCCTTCGTGTATGTCGCTACGTTCGCTGTATGTTGCCGGAAAATCAGCTATGCAGACGAGCGGTGGTCGAACGGACGATCAGCTGCGCGGGGAACGTCTTGAACGGTTCGTCGAGCGGCTGCTTCTCGATTAGCGCGAGTGTCATGCGGGCCGCTTCGCGGGCCATCTCGACAGGGGTCTGACGGATGGTGGTCAGGCCGAGGTCGCGCGCGTAGACGCTGTCGTCGTAACCGATGATGGAGATGTCGTTCGGCACGGTGAAACCGTTGCGTTCCAGCTGGAACAGCAGCGGCACCGCGATGCCATCCTCCTGGCAGGCGATGGCCGTCGGCATGTGGTCGAGGCTGAGCAGCTGCGTCACGACCTTGCTGATCCTGTTCCTGCCAGCGTCGGTGACAAGCACGCGCGGTTCGACGCCGTTGGCCTGGCAGCATGCCATGAACGATTCGTAACGGCCCTGCACGCTGAAGTGCAGCGTCACTTCGCGGTCGGAACGAATGTAGACGATGTCGCGGTGGCCAAGCATCATCAGATGGCGTGCGGCGAGTTCCGAACCCTGCTTGTCGTCGATGCGGACGGCCGCGTTGAAGCCGCGTTCTTCCGGCAGGCTTGAGTTGATGCCGATGATCGGCACGTCGATCGACCTGAGCTGTTCGATTTCGTTGCTGTCGATGTCGAAGGAAATGACGATTACGGCGTCGACATTGCGGCGTACCGGCAGCATGTCGAAGAACGCGCGGCGTTCCTCGGCGCTGGACATCTGATAGATTGAGATGTCGTAGCCTTCATCATGGAAGGATTCGTTCAGTCCTTCCATGATGGACGAACTGAACCACAGATTGAGTCGGCCGGAAATCAGCACCGCGATTCGTAGCGCGCGGCCGGTTTTGAGTGCTGCAGCGGAGCGCGAGATGGAAAAATTTAATTCGTCGGCGGCTTTCATGACTTTGTCACGCGTGGCTTTCGACACAAGGTCGGGACGTGTGAAGGAGCGAGAAACCGTTGAAATGGAGACGTGCGCAAGTTGTGCCACGTCTTGAATGCTGCTTTTCATGGTGACCCCTTGTATAGTAGAACTACTGGATATTCAGCATACTGTATTGAAACACTCTTGCAAAAGTTGGATTACAAACGTTTTCATTTGTGCCACAGTTGTTGCGGGGCTGATATTTACAATGCTTTCAGGCTGTCAATACTATGACAACGATGCAGAATATATGATTTATGACATGTAAAAATGACAACGTTTGACATTTCGCGTCGCGCTGTTTATTATAACAACTGTAAAAACTAAAAAGGCGAAAAACAATGCAGTGATTCGCCGATTTGGGGCAGTTGGTTTTCCATGCCGCGTTGCTGCGGTGTTGGAATGGAGAGGAAAGAAAGCAGGCAAGCTATGATCAGCATGGCCGGCAAAGCGATACGAAAGTGGTGGGCTCTGTTTGCGCTACCGACGTTCGCTGCATTTATCATCGGGTTTGTAATCCCGTTCATCATGGGTGTGTATTTCGGAATTCATTGGACTTAAAAACTATCAGAAGGCACTTGCGGATAAGGAATTCCTGCATGCGTTAGGTTTCTCGACGGCGCTGACCATTGTCACTACGGTTGTGATCAATGTGGTTGCGTTTGCCATCGCATATATGCTTACCAAGGCCATCAAGGGCTCCAACATCTTCCGTTCGGTGTTCTTCATGCCGAACCTCATCGGTGGCATTATCCTGGGCTACATCTGGATGCTGCTGCTCAACGGCATTCTCGCTCACTGGGGCCGCGCGTTGACGTATAGCGCAACCTACGGCTTCTGGGGCTTGGTCATCTTGGTGTGCTGGCAGCAGATTGGCTATATGATGATTATCTACATCGCAGGCATGCAGTCGCTGCCGACCGACGTGCTCGAAGCGGCTTCCGTGGACGGCGCAAACGGCACCCAGACCATGTTCAAGATCATCATTCCGCTGATGATGCCGTCTATCACCGTATGCTCGTTCCTGTGCGTCACCAACGGCTTCAAGCTGTACGATCAGAACCTTGCATTGACCAACGGCGCTCCGTCGAACATGTCTGAAGGTCTGGCAATGAACATTACCCGCACGTTCTACGGCCGTATGGGCTGGGAAGGCGTCGGCCAAGCGAAGGCAGTGCTGTTCTTCATTCTGGTGGCCATCGTGGCGCTCATCCAGAACAAGCTCACCACGAGCAAGGAGGTGGAGGCATGAACTCCGGAGAAAAAGTCAAGCACGGCGCACTGTGGTCCGTACTGTTCGCGGTGGTTTCGCTGGCGTGGATCTTCCCGATCGTGCTGGTGATCATCAACTCTTTCAAGCAGAAGGCGTATATTTCTCGTAACGCGTTCTCCCTGCCGACCGGTAAGGCGTTCGTTGGACTTGAAAACTATACGCGTGGCCTCGATACCACGAACTTCTTTGCCAGTTTCGGCTGGACCCTGCTCATCACTGTCGGTTCCGTGGCGCTGATTCTGGTGTGCACTTCGATGTGCGCATGGTGGATCGTCCGCGTGAACAACTGGGCCGCGAAGCTGCTGTACACGTTGTTCCTGTTCAACATGATCGTGCCGTTCCAGATGGTCATGTTCACCCTCTCCAAGCTGGCCGATATGTTGAAGCTCAACACCCCGTGGGGTCTGTGCTTCGTGTATCTGGGCTTCGGCGCTGGTCTGGCCGTGTTCATCTTCACCGGCGTGGTCAAGGGCATTCCGGAATCGCTGGAAGAATCCGCCATGATCGACGGCGCTTCCGTGCCGCGCATCTTCTTCCAGATCGTTGTGCCGATCATGAAGCCGTCCATTGTGTCCGTGGCTATTCTGCAGGCCATGTGGATCTGGAACGACTACCTGCTGCCGTACCTGACGCTCGACCTGGGCAAGTACAAGACCATTTCCGTGGCCGTGCAGTACCTGAAGGGCGGTTATGGTTCCGTGGATATGGGCGCCATGATGGCATGCCTGGTTATGGCCATCATCCCGATCATCATCTTCTACCTGATCTGCCAGAAGTACATCGTCAAGGGTGTTATGGCTGGAGCCGTTAAGGGCTGATCTTCGATCAGCCCTTAGGGAACAGCGCAGTGCGCTGTTCCCAGGCTCCAGCCCGAGCGGCTATGTCGCGAGGGTAACGTTGAGCCCGCGCGTAGCGCGGTCCTTAATTGCAGGGCCGAAGGCGGCGCGGTGAAGGGCTGATTTTCACCCAGAAAAATTTAAGGGACTGATGCGAATCAGTCCCTTTTTTCGTGCCTAATTACTTGCTGATGTACTTGCGGAAGACATGCTCGAGGATCGGCGAATGCAGCATCAGCATGGTGCCGTAGCCGAGCACGAGCAGCAGGAACAGGCCCTGCGGCATGTAGAACCAGCTGGCCACGAGCAGCGCGACGTACACCGCGTCAATCGCAATCAATGCCAACGTGTGCCCGATGTTGCTCACGCCGAACACAAAAGCGTTGCCGAGCGTGCGCCAAAACGAGTTTTCGAAACGTGCCTGCAATGCCCAAACCCATTCAAAACCGATCAGCCATACGATCGTCAGCGCGAATTTCGGAATCAGCAGCGGCGTGATCTGCAGCACGATCCACGAGTAGACGCACAGCGCGCCGGTCGTGCCGAAAATCAGCCAGTAGCCGGTTGATTTCGCGAAATTCGAGCGGAAGGCGGCGAAATAGTTGCGCGTCGCCGTGCCTTCGCCGGACAGCGTGCGGCGGGTGGCGTCGTGGCCGGCGGTCAGCGCCGCGCCGATCGTAATGATCGGAATACTGGTGATGAGCATCAGAATGTTGATCCAGATCGCGTCGACGGCGTCGCTCAGGCCGCGCATAAAGCCGGAATCGGGGGAGAGGAACTTCATAATCGCCTTTCGTATGGCATCCGTATAGCAACGTATGCAAGTCGAATCTTCTTGCGATTCTACTCGACGCACGTCATCTTGCGATTGGCCGGTTTGCGCCGTGCGGTCGATCGTGTGGTCGGTCGGTTTGTGCGGCGCGTTCGGCTGTACGAACGGCGATGCGGCTGACCGGTTTGTGTGGCGCGGTCGGTCGTGCGGTCGGCGACACGATCTGATGGTTTGCGCAGCGCGAACGACGGCACGAACGATCGCACCGCCGGCCGGTCTGCGCAAACGGAAACGCGATTGCCCGCGCGCCCCCGCAGCAGACGCCCTGCAATGCTATCGTTGTCAGCGGTACAACGGTTGCAGGCACAGACGAAAGGGGCATAATGACCGCGAACAACATGCGTGACGATTGGTGGAAGCAAGCCGTCGTCTACCAGATCTACCCGCGCAGCTTCAAAGACGTGAACGGCGACGGGTTGGGAGACATCGCCGGCGTCACCGAGAAAATGGATTACCTGAAGAATCTCGGCATCGACGCGATCTGGCTGAGCCCGTTCTACCCGTCCGACCTGGCCGACGGCGGCTACGACGTGATCGACTACCGCAACGTGGACCCGCGCCTCGGCACCATGGCCGATTTCGACGCGATGGCCGCCGCCGCGCATGAAGCCGGCATCAAGGTGATCGTCGACATCGTGCCGAACCACACGTCCAACAAGCACAAGATGTTCATCGAGGCGCTCGCCGCCGGCCGAGGTTCGGCCGCACGCGACCGCTACATCTTCCGCGAAGGCCGCGGCGAGCACGGCGAGCTGCCGCCGAACGACTGGCAGTCGCTGTTCGGCGGCCCGGCGTGGCAGCAGGTCGATGACGGACAGTGGTACCTGCACATGTTCGCCAAGGAGCAGCCGGATCTGAATTGGAAGAATCCGGACGTGCACGAGGAATTCAAGAAAACGTTGAGATTCTGGTCCGACCACGGCACCGACGGCTTCCGCATCGACGTGGCGCACGGCTTGGCCAAGGACCTCGATTCCGTGCCGCTGGCCGACATGGATCCGGCCGCGGTGCAGCATGTGCTGCCGGCGGACGGCGCGTTCAGCCCGCTGTGGGACCGTCCGGAAGTGCACGACATCTACCGCGAATGGCGTCAGGTGTTCAACGAGTACAATCCGCCGCGTTTCGCCGTCGGCGAGGCGTGGGTGAAGGCCGAATCGCAGCATCTGTACGCGTCCACCGACGAGCTCGGCCAGGTGTTCAATTTCGAGTTCGCCGAAGCCAACTGGTTCGCCGACGAGTTCCGTACGGCCATTGCTGACGGCTTGCGCGCCGCCGAGGAAACGCACGGTTCCACCACGACGTGGGTTATGAACAACCACGATGTGCCGCGCAGTCCGTCGCGTTTCGGTCTGCCGCAGGTGAAGGATGCTCCGTACCACCAGCTGGCGCACGATTGGCTGTTGCGTGACGGAGAGACCTACCGCGAGAATCGTGAGCTCGGCACCCGTCGCGCCCGCGCAGCCGCGCTGATGGAACTGGGCCTGCCGGGTTCCGCCTACGTGTATCAGGGCGAGGAACTGGGCCTGTTCGAAGTGGCGAACATTCCGTGGGATCGTCTTGAGGATCCGACGCCGTTCAACACCCGTCGCAACTTCACCGACAAGGGTCGTGACGGGTGCCGTGTGCCGATGCCGTGGAAGGCTGCCGATTGCGGCGAACCGGCTTCGTGGAGCCCGGACTTCATCACCGGCGGCACGTTCGGTTTCGGCCCGGAGCAGGGCGATTCCGCCGACGCGCACCTGCCGCAGCCGGCCTGGTTCAAGGATTTCGCGGCCGACGTCGAGGCCGATGACAACGGTTCCATGCTGCACTTGTACCGCAAGCTGTTGCAGTTGCGACAGACGGTGCTGACGGCAACCGGAGACACGTCCGCCGACCTGCTGGACATGGGCGATACGGTGGTCGCCTACTCGCGTCCGGCCACGGAAGGCCGTCGATTCCTGTCCGTCACCAATTTCGGCGACGAGCCGATCGCCCTGCCGGACGATGCGGTCGCCATCGCCAATTCCGTGCCGTTGACGGACGATGGCAAGCTGGATAGCGACGCCTCCGTATGGCTGCTGCTGGGCTGATCGACCGCTGAATCTGGCCGTTGCACTGCTGGCTGAGGTTGCGATTGTTCTCAGGCGGCCTAACCGCTCCCAAATCGCCTTGCATATATGAAAAATTCCGGCCCTCCACAAGGAGGACCGGAATTTTGGTTTGTAAGGAAAGGGGAATGGTAAGTCTAAACGCTACTTCTCGCCGTTCATGATGGCGGCAAGCGATTGCACGCGCGGCAGATCGAACACTTCATCGGTGTGCACCACCTTGAGGTCCGGGCCTGCCAGCGGCACACGCCAGTTGGAGTATTCACTGGACGTGCCCGGCTGGTTCTGCGTGCGCGTCTCGCCCACGCCATCCACCAGCGCGGCCTGCAGCAGCACGGACGGCGACTTGAGCAGCATCTTGTGCATCGCCTCGACGATTTCCTGGATGTGGCCTTCCACATCGCCCGCCACTTCCGGCGTGATCAGGCCGGACTCCACGAGACGGTCCATCATCGCGTCGCGTTCGGCGGTGGCGGAAGCCTGGAACTCCTCGACCGGGCCGGACAGCAGGTGCAGCTGTTCGCGCAGCTTGACGTGCTCGAACTGCAGGTAGCCGGCGGTCGGCGGCAGGTCGTGCGTGGTGACGGAAGCCAGCGCGTACTTGCGGTACGTGGACGGATCGGCGTACGGGTCGCCGGCGTTGGGGGAGTCGTCCACGCGGGCGAACCATTCCACCATGCAGCCCAGCAGGCCGTGCTCGCCGAGTACCGTGCGTACGTAATCAGGCACGGTGCCCAGATCCTCGCCGACCACCAAACCGTTCACGCGGGACGCTTCAATGGTCAGGATCGCGATCATCGCCTCATAGTCGTACGTAACGTACGCGCCACCGCGCGCGCCTTCGCCCTGCGGAATCCACCACAGACGGAATAGGCCGAGTACATGGTCGATGCGCACCGCGCCCGCGTGTGAGAACATGTTGTGCACCATCTCGCGGTACACGCCATAACCAGTTTTGGCCAGATAATTCGGATTGAACGGCGGCTGGCCCCAATCCTGACCCTGCTGGTTGTAGAAGTCCGGTGGGCAGCCCACGGTTACGCTGCCTACTGCGAAACGTTCCGGATTCCACCACACGTCCGCGCCGAGCGAGTGCACGCCCACGGCCATATCCTGCATGAGGCCGAGTGCCATACCGCTGTCACGGGCGGCGTTCTGCGCGGCTGTCACCTGCTCGTCGGCGATCCACTGCAGCCAGCATTCGAAATCGACCATATCGGCGTGCTCGCGCATGAGCTTCACCACTTCAGGCGAATCGCGGTTCGTGTCCTTGAACCACGTGCCTTCCCACGGCGCGCCCCACACCTGGAACGCCACCGACCATGCGGCGAACGCGCGCAGATCCGGACCCGCGGCCTCCTTGAACGCGTCGAACGCGGCCTGACGCTCGACGGAACGCGGCACGTTGTACACAAGCTGCAGCGCCTGGCGCTTGTGCCACCAAGCGGAATTGATGTCGAGCGGCTCGATACTGTCGTTGGCTGGCGAGGCTTCCGCGTGCAGACGCGCCACTTCGGCCTGGTCCGCCTCGTTGAGTTCCGCATATTCAGCGATATCCTGCGGACGGATGTACGTCACATTGAGAAAACGACGCGATTCGGGAAGATACGGCGACGGCTCCAGCGGCGGCACCGGCGCGGTGGCGTGAATCGGGTTGATAAGCATGAAATCGGCATGCGATTTCGTTGCCGCGTCGGACAGCAGCAGCTTCAGATCGCCATAGTCGCCCACGCCCCAGGATTCAGCGGAACGGATGGAATACATCTGTGCCATCCAGCCCCAACGTTGCTTTTCCGCTACTGCTGGCGGCAGTTCGATGCGTGCCGGTGCGCAGATCAGCGCGGCTTCGGCGTGCATCGGGCCGGCATCGACGGCCAGCGTGTGGTAGCCGGCGGGAATATCGTCCGGCAGCGTCAGTTGCAGCGAGCCGTCATCTGCGTTCGAGCCCGTCAGATACGCGGTCAGATCGCCCGCATATTCCGTGCCGTCTTCCAACGTCAGCTTCAGCGCCACGTCGTTTCCTTTCGCGCGGATTGGCGTGACGGCTTCCTTGCCGATGAACTTCACGACGGTCGGCTCAACAAGTGTGTCTGCGATGCGCTGCTGGGTCGCCGCATAGGAGGCGGTGATCGCTTCGTCGCTGGATGCGTCCACGCCGAGTGCGGCCAATACGGAGACGAGCACTTCGTCGCGGATTTCCACATAGGTGCCGAGCTGGTCGATATACGACGTGGAAATGCCATTGAGCTTGGCGAGCTGGATAAGAGGCCGTGCGATGCGTTCTGCGCTTTCGGTCTGCTGGGTCTGTGTCATAGGTCCCTTCTTTCCGCGCCGTTTGTGACGGCTGACATGCTACATTGCTTGCGATTGCCGCAGCTTCGATGCTGGTGGCATTCGCACCAAAGATAACTATATCACGGTATGATATCGTTTTCAAAGCGTGTTTTGCGGTAAGAGAGTGTTGCTATATTGCGATTTTGCTCTAATTTCAGGAATATAGATAACCGGAATTGTTTTTCCATATTGACTATCGTTTGCAATACGAAGGCGCAGCGCTCCGCATTGCAAACGATTATTCCAACGGGGCATTGCTCGTCTGCTACTCGGCTTCGAGAATTGCAAAGCTTTGCAGACCTAGACGCAGCGAAGTGCCGCTAATTTCGTTTTCGCCGATGCTGAAAATCGTCCGATAACTACCATCTGGTAGCTGCAAAGCTTTGCAATCGCGGCTTGGATTGACGGCTATGATCAGCTTCTGCAGGTGGGTGGAACGCTCGAAAACGAACACTCTATCGCGTTCGATTGCATGGAACGTAGCCCCCGACCGCAAGGCGTCGCATTCCCCCTTGACGTGGAGTATGGAGCGCACCGTATGCCACAGTGATTCGGCGTCGGCCTGCTGTGCGGCGACGGTCGGGGCGTCGGCGGACGGGTCGGCGGGCAGGTAGCTGCCACCGGTCACATCGCCAGCCCGAGTGTCCGATTCTGCAGAATCGGACACGTGAAGTGCTCCGGATGCGTCGTTCGCACCCCACTGCATCGGTGTGCGCGAACCGGTGCGCACGTAGCCGCCTTCTTTGCCGGGCAGTGCGCGGTATCGCATGCCGATTTCGTCGCCGTAATACAGGAACGGCACGCCCGGCATCGCGAACAGCGTGCAGTATGCCAGGGCGATTTCGCGCTGCGACAGTCGCGGCGCCACGCGTGCGGTGTCGTGGTTGCAGGTGATGAAATTAAAATTTCCGTCGGCCGTTTCCGCTTCGCGCAGACGCGGCTCGTACTCGTCCAGGAATTCGCTGATCGGCGTGCCGGAATCGGCGTTGAAATAGCTCTTGTCGCCCTTGCGGCTCAACGGGTCGTCCACGTTGCGCAACAGCATGTTGTAGCCGTTGGGAACGCCGTCCCAACGCCAATCGAGATAGAAATCCATGTCGAAGCCGGCGGCCATCGACTCCTCTGGCCGTCCCCATTCCGAAACGAACGCGGCTTCGGGGAAGGCCGGGCGGATCCGGGCGAACATGTACTGCCAGGTGCGGATGGTGTAAGGCTTGCCCTCATCGTCCTTTTTGACGAGGCTGTCGGCCATATCCACGCGGAAGCCGTCTGCGCCACGGGAAAGCCAGAACCGCATGACGTCCACCATCGCGTCGCAAGTGGCCTTCGCGTCCGGACCAAGGGCTGGCTTCTGCCAGCTACGTTCGGGGTGCGCGAAACCGTAGTTGAGCGCCGGCTGGCATTTGAAGAAGTTCAAGATGTAGGTACCGTTGCGGGGCGATTCGCCGCCGATGAATGGCAGTCCGTCGCCACCGGAGATCCATGAGTCTGTCCAGATGTAGCGGTCGGAATAATTGTTTCGCTCGACCTTGCAACTGCGGTGGAACCACTCGTGTTCCTCGCTGGTGTGGCCTGGCACGAGATCGAGGATCACGTGCATGTCGCGCCGGTGGGCGGCGTCGAACAACGCAATGAGATCGTCGTTGGTGCCGTAGCGTGATGCCACCTTTTTGTAGTCGCGCACGTCGTAGCCGGCGTCTTTGAATGGCGAGTCGAAACAGGGATTGAGCCAGATCGCGTTGCATCCGAGATCCTTGATGTAGTCCAGTTTTAAAGTGATTCCGGGGATGTCTCCGATGCCGTCGCCATTGGAGTCGACGAAGGACTGTGGATAGATTTCATAAAAAATTGCGTCGGCAAGCCATTTGGGGTGGGGGTGTTTCGCGGGGGGAAGCATGAGGGTGTGTCTCCTTGATATTTCGCGGTTTGCGGTGTTTCTTTGAAACAATCATAACGCTGAATTGCAAACGTTGGCAGAAACGTGCTACACTAACAACCACTGATACATTTTTGGTGGCCCCAGTGTTGTTGGTAATCATCCAAGAACGATGATGTGAACGTATGCAGGGTTTTGGTCCGTACCATTTAACCGGAGATGTTGAGGAACACAAGGTTATGTGAGGAAAGGAAGATCAATGAAGATCGATTGGAAGAAGGCAATCGGACTTACTGCTGCCGTTTCTATGCTGGTTCCGCTCGCTGCGTGCGGTGGCTCCTCCGACGGTGGCGATAAGAACGCTTCCGGCTCCACCGAGGCCGTCACGCTGAGCGTGTGGGCCCCGCAGGAAGACCAGGCCAAGGACACCAACTGGCTGGGCAAGGTCGAAGAGAACTTCGCCAAGGCGCATCCGGAATACAATATCACGTGGAAGAATGACGTGGTCTCTGAAGGCGATGCTTCCAAGCAGGTCAGCACTGATCCGTCCGCGGCGGCCGATGTCTATATGTTCGCTTCCGATCAGTTGGGTGTTCTAATGGACGCCAAGGCCATTGGCCAGCTGGGCACCGACGCTGAGAAGCAGGTGAAGGAACAGAACGGTGACCTCGAAGTCAACTCCGTCACCGGCACCGATGGCAAGCTCTATGGCGTGCCGTACACCGACAACACGTGGTTCATGTACTACAACAAGTCCAAGATCACCGAGGATGAGGCCAAGGACTTCGATACCATCCTTTCCAAGGCCAAGGTCGCGTTCTCCCTGCAGAATTCTTGGTACATCAACGGCTTCTATGATGGCCTGAGCCTGTTCGGCGAGAAGGGCAATGATGCTGACGCAGGCATGGTCTTCCCGAAGGACGGCGCCGATATCACCTCTTATCTGGTTGATGTGGTCGCCAACCCGAACTTCTCCAACGACGATGGCGCTTCCGGCCTCGCAGCCATCAAGGATGGCTCCGCCGACGTGCTGTTCTCCGGTACCTGGTCCGCTAAGGACGTGAAGGAGGCCCTGGGTGACAACTACGCCGCCACCTCTCTGCCGACCTTCACCGTGAACGGCCAGAAGAAGCAGATGAAGTCCTTCGCCGCCACCAAGGCCGCTGCTTACAACCCGAACGCCAAGAACCCGAAGGCCGCCGCTCAGTTCGCGGCTTACCTCGGCTCCACCGAAGCTCAGAAGCTGCACTACGAGATGCGCGCCATCCCGCCGACCGACAAGTCCCTGTCTGATCTGACCACCGACGACGTCGCAGCCAAGGCCCAGTCCGACACCATGGCCAACACTGCTCTCCTGCAGTCCGGTCTGTCCGGCATGAACGATTGGTGGACTCCGGCCGAAACCTTCGGCAAGGCCCTGGTCAACAAGGAAATCACCAAGGACAACGCTGCCGCCAAGTACCAGGATTGGGTCAAGCAGGCCGGTGGCAAGATCGCTGAGTGAAATCAGTAATTCTAAAAATCCAATAACTGAAGAATGCAGGTGGTTGGCACTGCCAAATCCCCCCAGCCATCCTGCAGCTTTGAGAGACGCTTCGAGTCGCGGTGTCTCTCTCCACTTTGCATAGTGGCTCACTCCTCCTCCGAGCTTTGCATTCCCGGGCAAGGTTTTTAAATTCTCCTTCCCCTTGTCCGGGAGCAAAGCTTTTTTTATCTTTCAATATCCATATGAGAGGGCAGTCGAAATGACAGCAACAACTCTTTCCCCACGGGAGATGAAGCGCCTTCGGAAGCAGGGTGCTGATTATGTTTCTCCGTCGCCTTACACGGTAAGGGCGGCGTTCCGGCGTGGTGACCTGTTCACTAAGCTTTCCGCAGTGGTGTTTGGTCTTGGCGATATCGTGCGCAAGCAGTATGTCAAGGGCATTGCCATGCTGGCGCTGGAAATCGCATACTTCGTGTTCATGGCAATCAATGGTGTGGACTATCTTTCCAAGTTGCCGACCTTGGGCACCAATGCAGGCGGCAAGAAGCTGGTCGACGGCTTCTGGGTCTACACCGAACCTGACCGTTCCGTGGTCATCCTGTTGTACGGTGTCGCCACTCTGGTTATCACCGCTGCCTTCATCGGCCTGTGGGTCATGTCCGTGCGCTCTGCATACAAGTCCCAGGTGCTGCTCGAGGAGAACGGCAAGGCTCCGAGCTTCATGGACGATGTCCGCGAGCTGCTCGATGCCAAGGCGCACGTTCTGCTGATGTTCCTGCCCACGCTGGGCATCGTCGTGTTCACCGTGCTGCCGTTGATCTTCATGATTTCAATGGCATTCACCAGCTATGACCACAAGCACCTCGTGCTGTTCCACTGGGTCGGCTTTGAGAACTTCGCCAAGGTTTTCTCCAACAGCGGCGGCACTGTTAACGCTGCACTGTTCGGACGCGTGCTGGTGTGGACCTTGGTCTGGGCTTTCTTCGCCACTTTCCTGAACTTCTTCTTCGGCATGTTCGTGGCCATGATCATCAACCGCAAGACCACCCACTTCAAGGGTTTCTGGCGCGCATGCTTCTCCATGTCCATCGCCGTTCCGCAGTTCGTGTCCCTGTTGGTCATGCACACCATGCTCCAGCCGCAGGGTGCGGTGAACCGCATGCTGCAGACGTGGGGTTGGATTGACGGCCCGTTGCCGTTCTTCACCAACGCCACTTGGGCCCGCGTCACCGTGATCATCATCAACCTGTGGGTCGGTATCCCGTACACCATCATGCAGATCACCGGTATTCTGCAGAACATTCCGGCCGACCAGTACGAAGCGGCGAAGATCGACGGTGCCAACTGGTGGCAGATCTTCACGAAGATCACCATGCCGTACATCATCTTCGTGCTCACTCCGTACCTGATTACCACCTTCACGGGCAATGTGAACAACTTCAACGTCATTTACCTGCTGTCCGGCGGCGATCCTACGCCATTGGGCGATTCCGCAGGCTCCACTGATTTGCTTATCACCTGGCTGTACAAGCTGACCGTGGACAAGCAGGATTACAATCTCGGTGCCGTGATCGGCATCATGACCTTCGTCGTGTTGGCCATCGTTTCGCTGATCACCTACCGCAATTCCGGCTCCTATAAGAATGAGGAGGCATTCCGATGAGCAACAAGCATTCCGCAACCAAAGTGGAAAGCCACGGCCTTCTGCACGACCAGAAGATCCGCCGTATCACCGGCGACGTGTTCGCCCACTTGTTCCTGGCCATTCTGGCCGTCATCTGGCTCGTCCCAATCGTATGGGTGTTCGCGGAGTCGTTCAATAAGAACACCGCCCCGTACACCAGCTCCTTCTTCCCGAAGGAGTGGACTCTGGACAACTATAGGGTGCTGTTCACCGACCGCAACGTGTTGGACTTCCCGAAGATGTTCGGCACCACGTTCATCATCGCCTGCTTCACCTGTGCGATTTCTCTGATCTTCGTGCTCTCCGTGGCATACTGCATGAGCCGTATGCGTTTCCGTGTGCGCAAGACTTTCATGAACGTTGTGCTGATTCTTGGCATGTTCCCGGGTATCATGGCCGTCACCGCCATCTACTTCATCTTGAAGGCCTTGGGCCTGTCAAGCGGCACCATGACTACCGTGGCGTTGATTCTCGTGTACTCCGCCGGTTCCGGCGCTGGCTTCTACGTGATGAAGGGCTATATGGACACCATTCCGACCTCGCTGGACGAAGCCGCCCTGCTCGACGGTTGCACCCGTTTCCAGGTGTTCCATAAGATCATCATCCCGATCTGCAAGCCCATGATCGTCTACCAGGCCATCATCGGCTTCCTGACCCCGTGGCTCGACTTTGTCATGGCCAAGGTGATCTGCCGTACGCAATCCAACTACACCGTGGCATTGGGCCTGTGGCTCATGCTGCAGAAGGAATATATCCAGAACTGGTTTGCCCGCTTCGCCGCGGCCGCGGTCGTGATCTCCGTTCCGATCGCCATCCTGTTCATTGTGATGCAGCGCTTCTATCAGGAGTCCATGTCGGGCTCCGTGAAGGGCTGACGGAAAGGTAACGCAATAATGACGCTCGTAGACAACTTTGCACAGCCGAACACGAGCGTCGCCGAACCGTTCCCGCTTTGTTTGGAACGGCCTCTGGGTGCCGTGGTTGCTCAATCCGGCACCCAGTTCGCTCTCTGGGCTCCTTCCGCACAGAAGGTGACCCTGAGACTGTTCTCGCGTGGCTCCATGGGGGAAAGCGGCGACGCTCTGATTGGACAGTACACGATGCGTCCGGAATCCGATGGTTCCTGGACGTACGATTTCGCCGACAACATGCACGGCGTGTATTACGACTTTTTGATCGAACGCGATTGCGGTTCCGTCGACCGCGTCGCCGACCCGTGGGCGCGCGGGGCCGGTGTGAACGGCCGGCGCAGCATGGTCGTGGACTTCAGCCGCACCAATCCGGATGGTTGGTACCGCGACCATATGCCGGACGTGCCGCTTGCGCAGACGGTGGTCTGGGAAACCCATGTGGGCGATTTCAGCAATGATCCCGCCGGCGGTTTCCCCGAATCGCATCGGGGCAAGTATCTGGCGTTCACCGACGACGGTACGTCTCTGGACGGGCATCCCGACTTTCCCACGGGCATCGCATATCTCAAGAAACTTGGCGTCACCGCGGTGCAGCTCATGCCGATTTACGATTTCGGTTCCGTGGACGAAGAGACCTGCGATCGCTACAACTGGGGGTACGATCCGGTCAATTACAACGTGCCGGAAGGCTCGTATTCCACCAATCCGTTCGACGGGTCGGTGCGCATCCGCGAAGTGAAGCAGATGGTGCAGGCGCTGCACAACGCCGGCATCAAAGTGATCATGGACGTGGTCTACAACCACATGTTCTCGCCCGATAATTGGTTTGAGCGGTTGGTGCCGGACTATTTCCTGCGCCGTAAGCCCAACGGCGCGCTGGCCAACGGATCCGGCTGCGGCTGCGATATGGCCACCGAACGCAAGATGTTCCGCCGGTTCATCGTGGAATCCGTGACGTTCTGGGCGCGCGAATACCACATGGACGGCTTCCGTTTCGACCTGATGGGTCTGATCGACGTGGACACCATGAATGCCGTGCGTGCTGCTCTGGATGAGATTCCCGGCCGTGGACGCGACATTCTCATGTACGGCGAACCGTGGTCCGCGGGCGCCACCGCGCCGCTGCCCAGCGACACCGTGCTGGCTGACAAGTCAGGCCTGTCGAAGCTTGACAGTCGCATCGGCCACTTCTGCGACACCACGCGAGACACCATCAAGGGCCATGTGTTCTTCTCGGACCGCCCGGGTTATGTGAACGGTGGCATGCACGAGAACGTAGCGGCTGCGCGTGAGGCCGTGGACGCGTGGCGTCGCGGCAAACATTCGGAAGGAGTGGCAGGCCAGGTCATTCAATACGTGTCCGCGCACGACGACCTCACGCTGTGGGACAAGTTGTGCGCGAGCTTTGCGGCTGGTTCGTTGGGCAGCACCGTGGCCGAAGGTGTTAACGAAAATACCGTGGATGTGCCAAAAGTCATGTATGACGCCGATTTCTCGGCGGAAGGGCTGGCCGGTGTCGGTCCGCAGATTGCGGCCGCGCTGACCGACGTGATGGACGCCAACAAGCTGGCTGTGGGTATCACGCTTACCTCCGCTGGCATCCCGTTCATGCTGTCCGGCGAGGAGTTCGCACGTACCAAATTCGGCAGCTCTGATTCTTACGATTCCGCCAAAGAGCTTAACTGGCTCGATTGGAACCGTGCATGGCAGAAGCGCGATTTGATTGAGTATTACGCGAAGTTGATTGCATTGCGCAAGTCTGATCCACAGTGGTTCGACGGCAATCGCAATATCGTCGATACGGAAGGCGACGAACTCGTGTTCCGCGTCGGCGATTATCTGATGGCCGCCAATCCAGGCAGACACGTCGGCGTTATTGACGTGGCCGTAACGGGTTTGGAACCGATTGGCGGAATACGGAGATACTGGTGTGGTCTCGGCTCGTCCGTCAGTCCGGTGGAAGGCAATGTGAGCGCAGGTGATGGCGATTATTTGATTGTTCCACCGCATACGTTTGCAATCTGGCGGTTGCAGTAATACTCTCAGTAGGGAAGCTACAAAACGGCGACCGCAAAGCTGCGGTCGCCGTAACCGATACGGCAATGGGGCCGGAAAACCAGAAAGGATACGAGAAGTGGGAGCCGGAGCTCATAATCCACGATATGAGGTGGTATTTTTCGACCTCTACGGGACGTTGATCGACATTCGTACAGACGAACAGAGCGAAACCGCCTGGCAGGCGCTATATGACTGCGTTTGCGAACTGGGTGCCGACTACGAATCGGTCGACGAAATGCGCGAACGCTTCGAAAAACTTGAGGCCCGCGAAATGGTCCATCAAGCCGATCGTGCAATCGTCCGTAACGGATGGGATGAATTCGATATCCTGCCGGTCTACCGGTCGCTGCTGATGAACCGTAGTGAGGAGGCTGAAAAGAAACTGGCACTGCCGCAAGCCGCGCTGAAAGCCGCATGGGCGTTCCGGCAGGGCAGCACCAGCATGATCCGCCTGTATCCGGGCGCACTCGACATGATCGAAGCATTGCAGGAGGCCGGCGTCGTCGTGGCGCTGCTAAGCAACGCACAAGCCTGCTATACTCGCCCCGAACTGGAAATGACCGGCTTGGCGAACGTACTGGACGACGTGATTATCTCCAGCGAAGAGAAAATCCGCAAGCCTGCCCGCGACTTGTACATGCTGGCTCTCGACCGCGAGTTCGTAATCGCAAAAAACGCGCTCATGGTGGGCAACGATGAAGCAAACGATATTATCGGAGCCAATTCCGCCGGTCTCGACGCAGCATACTTCCGTACGGAAATTTCGCCGATGAGCGACCCGCCCAAGTCGGAGCATGCGGTATGTTCGTTTACCGGTGCCGACTACGACGGTCTGCTGAAATTCGTGCTGAACGCGTGAAACGCGCGTAGGTTGCGTCTTGGGCGTACTGGGCGTCTTGGGCGCACGAAAGGCCGTATGCGGAACTGAGGAGGACATATGGAAAGCTATGCCGAGCAGGGTGCTGGAGCTGATTCGATTGAACAGATCGGATTCGGCGGCGCTCGCCGTACCAAGAAGAAGCACCGCGGACTGACGGTGTTCCAGCTCAAGGTCATCGGCGTTGTGGCGTTGGCTCTGTCAGCTGGTAGCACCACCATTGTGCCGCTGTTTTTCGGTTCCGACGTCAATAATATGACGTCGCTCACGGCGATGGTCTTAAGCGAGGTCATATCTTGGTTCGCCATTCCGATCTACGCGTGGCTGCTGGTGCAGGGTTTCCGTGAAACACATAGTCGCGTCGCGTATGGTCTACGGCTGTTCATCCTCGCCGTGGTGTGTGAGGTGCCGTACGACCTCTGCACGTCGCATAAGGCTTTCGATTTTGGCTCGCAGAACCCTGTTTTCGGTCTGTTCATCGCGTTCGTTGTGCTTGTCGTGTTGGATTGGGTGGCGGCGCGCTACCAGAAGTCAATGAAGATTGTGTTGTCGGTCGGTCTGGTGTTGATCGGACTGTTGTGGGATCTGCTGCTGCGCGTCGGCCTGCGCCAGCATATGATGAGCGTCGGCGCGGTGACGCTTGGTTTCGTGCTGATTTTCACGTTGATGCGCCAGCATGAGAATTCGATGATGTTCACTGCCGGCCTGTTTGGCGCGGTGATGATGATTATGCCTGGCATTGGCGTTGCATTCGTGCATTATTACAACGGCGAGTTGGGTTATAAGCGGCAGTGGACGAAGTGGGCTTTTTACGCGGCTTATCCAGTTATTTTGATATTTTGTGCTATTGGTGCAACATTAGCGTGATTTTTGACAACGTTCGCAGTATAATAGTAGCAATATGGGAGAGCATTGCCGCTCGGGCAAGTGTTTCCAAGGCTGGGAACGTTTGTGATTATGATGCAGAAACCGCAAAGGGGTTGAGAGATGGATAGAGCAGGCATTCGCGAGGTGGCCAAGGCCGCGGGTGTGTCGATTTCCACGGTATCGCGCGCGTTCACGCGGCCGGAACTGGTGTCCGAACGTACACGTCGCAAGGTGCTGGAAACTGCCGACAAGCTTGATTTCAACATCTCACGTTCCGCGACATCGTTGAAATCGGGCCAATCGTACCGTGTGGCGATGCTGATGAATGAAGAGATCACTAGCTGGTTCAATACGGAAGTGTTCGCTGGAATCGAATCCGTCATGCATAATGCCGGGTATGACGTATCGCTGTTCCAGCATGTCGACACGGCCGAGAATCGCAAGGAATTCTTCACGAATCTGCCCGTCCGCCGCAACGTGGACGCCGTATTCGTAACGTCGTTCGGCGTGGATCCGAAGGAAATCCAGCAGCTCAAACGCATCCACGTGCCGATCATCGGCATCAATACGCCGACGCAAAACGGCTTCGACGCCACCATCTCCATCGACGATGAGGACGGCATGTTCACCGCCGCCCAGCATCTGATCAATCTGGGGCACAAGAATATCGTGTACGTGTGCTCCGATGCGGTCGATTCCATTAATTCCTCCATCGATGCGCGAGGACAGGGCTTCGTCCGCGCCTGCAAGACGATGGAGGCCTCCCATGACTTCAAGTGGCGCGTCGTCTCTGTGCCGCGTGGCAAGACCTTCGCCGACTCGGCGTTGACCGCGCTGCTTGCGTTGGACGAGTTCCCGGACGCGATTTGCTGCCAGATGGATATGATGGCGATTCCGCTGGTGTTGCGTTTGGAACGTTACGGCCACCACACGCCGAGTGACTATTCGATTATCGGCTTCGACGATTCGCCGTACGCCGACACTGTGAGCCTGACCACCATGCGCCAGGATCCGTATGCGATGGGTCGCGCGGCCGCACAAAAGGCCATGAAGCTTATCGAAGGCGAGCCGCTTGAGAACGCGCATGAGATTGTGCGTGCACAGCTTGTGCTGCGTGGCACCGATTCCGTGTATGGCACTGGCCGCTGAGAGCCGAGTCTCATTGTCCTTCCGCAGCCCGTCAATGCCGACGGGCTGATTGTGATGGCCTGGGGTGGATTGATAAGGGATACCCCCACTGTAGTCATGGTGTGTGGCATACGTTTTCAGGAAAAAAATGAAACAATTTGCAGTGATGTGTTTCATGACACGCCAATCGGGGGCTGATGAATGATGAATTTCATTCAATGATCAGCATGTGTTTTTGATTTTGCAATCGTTGACAAACCTTTGAATATCAGGCTTTAAAGCGTTGTCCCCGTGAGAGGGGACGAAAAAACGTATCGGGGGAGGGGTGTGGGTTCTTTCTGTTTCATTTTGTTTTCATAACTGCAAAGGTTATCATAGTAAACCGTAGGTCAGAGAAAAAGGGAAAACAGAGGTTTCCGGCTGTGTTGCCGGAGATGGGAACAGCGCAGAAGCTATACGTAAAACAGAAGTGATAACGGCATTATGCAAAGGATATCAACCCTCGAGTTGAGGGGCTCAGAAGGGTGAACACTTTGCGGATAGGGGACAAGATGAGGCAATGGCGTAATGGTGCCGGCAACGCACCACGACACTATGCAGGAACGCGATCGGCATCCGGTTGCGCGCTTTCGCGTACCCGCTCGCTGACCGCCGCCGCCATAGCGGTAGCCATGATGGCCACCGTAGCAGTAACTTCCCTCCTCCCCACCTACAATGCCAAAGCTGACGAAAGTCACAATGACGGCGCAATCTGCACGCCTACCAGCATTTCCCTTGGCACCGATACCGGTAGCGGAACTGTGGATTCCGGAATCGCCACATATGTTGGCGGTGATATGTATGTAGGCCAGAAAGCCTCATCCGGCAATATGAATAACGTCAATGGGCCGTCTGGTTCATACGCTGCCGAAGCCGAGGGCTTGACCGCGGTGAACGGCAAGCTGCTTATGCATCCGCTTAAGGGGCTATGGACTTCGTATTACACGGATAAAGATGGCGTGAAGAATGGTTATATAAAAGACTACAAGGGCTTCCGTTTTGGCATTGTGGGCTTTGGTGGTCAGTATCGTCCGGCAACAGGTTCCTCCACGCTTGAGGTGAGGGGTAATAGCTCCGATAGCGACATCAGTTGGGTCGGCGGTGCGCAGGCTTGGGGTAATGCCGGATGGGTCGGCCAGACCAAGACTTCGGAGCCACGTTATACGGCTAACATTGCTGGCGCTCCAACCACCGTGTACGGCGGTTCGTCCAATGACATTCTCGGTGCGTCTTCCGGCTCGCAAAATACCAATAAGGATAAGTACACCCAGCGCAATTCTGTTTACGTGCCGAGCGATACAAGCGGTACTGTCAACTGGAATCAGAATGATGATCAGATAGGTTCCACCGGTCAGACATTCACACCGAGTTCGGCTCCTATATCAAGACGCTGTCGGGGAATCTGAGCAGCCTCAGCAAGCAGCAGTCAAGCAGTGTCTACGTGGCTGATGCGACAATCTCGTCAGATAACGAAAATCAAAACGGCCTTGTTCGCACGAAGTTCGATGGAAGCTATACCTTCACCATCGACAGCGTGCATGAGAAGATCATCAAGTTTGTAGGCAATGGCACGTCCTCCATGCAGGTGTTCAATCTGCCGGCAAGCATGCTTAACGAGTCCTCGTCGTATACCGGCGTGAGCTTTAGCTTCTCGAATATTCCGGACACCTCTTCTGTGGTCATTAACGTGACCGGGGGAAACGTGGATTTCCACAACGGCTGGCGCTTCTGGTGGACTGATATGAATAATCAGACCAGTGAACTGAGCGGCTCCTACACCGACAACGCTTACGCCAAGCGCGCTCAGCAGATTATGTGGAACTTTGCGGATGCGAGCAATGTAATCATCCGCGGTGGTCAGGGTTCGGGTACTACGACTCGTAATGTCGAGAATTCTGCAGCTGAGGGGAATGATGGCGTGTGGGATGGCTCGTTCCCCATGAAAACCAACGATGACCCGGCTGCGGGCATGCTCGGCAGCATTCTCGTACCGAACGGCAGCTTTGAATCGCATGTGAGTACCAACGGCCGCGTATGGGTCGGCGGGTCTTTCGCCATGTACAACCCTGATGCGGTGGGCAATACTGGTCAGGACGGCAAATTCTATCTGTTCATCAACTACGAACGTAGCCATTCCGCTTCCGCATTGGATATGGATCAGGAGCGCCACAATCTGCCTTGGAATGGTTCGTATTCCACCTCCTGCGCCGCGATCAAATGGGATAAGGTCGATGCCGAGGGCAAAGCCCTGAAAGGTACTTCGTGGACGGTGTACGGCACGAGGGATAATGCCGTGAATGGCACGAACTCCATCACCACGGTTGCTGATGGCGGCTGGAATGATGCGGATGATGCGGATAACGGTAGCGTCACCCTGGGTAGCTTGGCGAAGAACGCCACATATTATGTGAGGGAAAGCGGCACTGGCAGCAGCCAGTATGCGTTGAACACGAACATCTATCGCATCGTCACGCACGACAGTACGGATACTGTTTCAACCATCGACAAGGTGTACGATGCCGACGGCACTGAAATCACCGATGACACCGCCAAGCAGCTGAACAATGGCGCTATTGTCAACAAGAATTCAGGTACGTCCATCGCATGGTCGAAGGTCGATGGCACTGACGGAAGCACGTTGCTCGCGGGTTCCACTTGGGAATTGACCAAGAAGGGCGATCCCGACCAGTCGTGGACCATTACGGACGATGATTCAGGCAGCGAGGTTGCGGGCATCAAGGTCACGGTTAATGGGCAGGAAGTCACTTCGTGGCGCTTTACCAATTCGACTCCTGCAAGCATCACCTACGTTGCCGTGGATAAGGATGGCAAGGAGCTCGCCACGAAGGTGCAGTGGAGGTCCGAGGATCCGGCCATTGCCACCATTGCCAATAATGGCACGCAGCTGCAGCCGAACAGCAGCGGCTTCACGAACATCGTGTTCACGGCAGGCGACAAGACCGTGACATTCCCCGTTACGGTAAGCGGTGTAACCGTGGAAAGCTCCGTGAGCATCGGTAACTATACCGAAGGCCAGAAAATCAGCCTGGAACAAGGTAAGACCATGACGCTGACGGCTACCGTGGCACCTGAAGGCAACACGGTGAACTGGTCTTCGAGCAATACGGATGAGGTTTCCGTAAGCCCCTCAACCGGTACTGCTGTTACGGTAACCGCTAAGAACGCGACTTCAGGCTATGTGACCATCACTGCCATCGAGCAGCGTAGCCAGAAGAAAGCCACCCTGAAAATTAAGGTGACAAAGCCTGCTGCGACCACCACCACTGTGTATTTCAAGATGCAGGATGACTTCAACCAAAATAACGGTCAGAAGCTATTTCTGGAATGGAAGTACGCCAATGGAAGTTGGCCTGCAGACAAGGGCGATCAACCGAACCGAAAGCAAATGACCACCGCAAGTGGGTGTGGCGAATACGTCTCCTACACCATCAATTCGGTGATGCCATCTGATGCCATCTTCCGAATTCGCAGGGATAAGGCTAACTGGACCACTCCTCAATCCTTCTATCGCCCGAATACCGATGGCGGATACTCGTTCAACGGTGGAGACGTGGTGACGCTGGAAAGCAACACTAACGTGTATTACAGCGCACCTTCCGGCTGCACGGTGACCAGCGCATATGTGGAGAATCGCTCCCATCGTTCCACGGTGAAGAACGCGGTGTTCTATGACCAGCCGGTGGTCCGCGCTATTACCAATACGACTGCCAAGGCAGCTGACACGCGGCAGGATGAGGATCCGAAGGGCGGCCAGTTCAAGGTGTCCGACCTTACGGATGGCACCTACACGCTGAAGGAAACCAGCGCCCCGAACGGTTTCGATGTCAGTAAGACGAAGACTTACACCATCGTTATTGAGAATGGGCAAGTCACGAGTTCCGGTCTTCCTAGCGCGGGCAACATTGAGAACTCGCGTCTTACCGGTACGGTGAACTGGAAGAAAACCGACGAGACTGACACCAGCAAGCTGCTGGCCGGTTCCGAATGGAAGCTGTACAAGACTAGGAACTTCTCGTGGGATAACGGCAACGCGGTTTATACCGAGACCGGCAGTACTGATCCGGTCGCAACCATCAAGGATTGCGTGAACAGCAGCGAGAAGACCTGCTCCGCGCAGACGGGACAGTACACGGATCGTGACGGCGAAGCCGGCAAGTTCTCCATCGTCGGCCTTGAGTGGGGCGAATACCAGTTGGTCGAGTCCAAGGCTCCTGACGGGTACAACATCGATACGACTCCGCACGTGTTCCGCATCGGGCCGGCCGAAGGCGCGAACGTGAAGGGCGAGTGGTATACGTCTTCCGGTTTCAAGCCGGAGACTACCGCCGGCTATCAGAAGTCTGCCGCATTCACCGTTGACGGTGGTTCCATTACCAACACCCCCGGCGTCGTTCTGCCTGGTACAGGCGGCGAGGGAGTAAACAAGATGTACGCTGCGGGATTCCTCGCAGTGGCGATTGCCGTGGCCGGTCTGGCCTTGAGCCTCAGGAGGCGGCAATGATGGAAGCGTCTAGGAGAAGGGGGAGTGGTCCGTAGCGTAGCGAACTCGCTGCCCTCTAGGCAATAACTGAATACGAATAACTCAAGATTCCAAAAATTTCAAACAAGAAAGAAAGGGAGAACAATGAACAAGGTTCTCAAAGGCCTCGTAGCCGTGGCAGCCACCGCGGCAATGGCCGTCGCCGGTTTCGCCGGTGCCTCCACCGCAACCGCCGAGGAGTCTACCTCTGCGAAGTATCAGATCACTGTCCCCGAGACTGATACTCACACCTATGATGCATACCAGATCTTCAAGGGCGATCTGAATGATGCTGGAACAGTGCTCAGCAATATCACTGCTGGTTCCGACTTCAAGGAAAAGAATGCGGCCGGCACTGACGGTGCTAATCTGACTGCTGCTCAGGCTGCCGAACAGATTGCTACTGGTACATATGCGGATGACACTGCCAGGCTGGCGGCAATTCAGGCTTTCGCCAAGCTGTCCACTGTGTATGGCTCCGTTTCTAAGGACAGCCCGCTGTCTGCCGTACCGGGCTACTACCTGTTCAAGGACAAGGATTCCACTGCAGACAAGAATGATGCAGCCACGCTGTTCATCGTCAAGGTTGTTGGTAATCAGGAAATCGAGCGTAAGGCCGATCAGCCTTCTGTCGAAAAGAAGGTCCAGGATACCAACGATTCCGATGGAACCACTTCCGGTTGGCAGGATTCCGCCGACTATGATGTGACCGACGAGGTTCCGTTCCAGCTGACCGCCACTCTGCCGACCGACGCCGCTGATTTTGCGGCATATAAGACCTACAAGCTGGTGTTCCACGATAGCCAGTCCGAAGGTCTGACTTTCAACAATGACATCACTGTCAAGTACGGCGATAAGGTCGTTTCCTCCGATTCCTACACTGTTGATACCACTGGTCTTAACGAAGGTGAAACCTTCCGCGTCACCATCAACGATGTGAAGACCGTCAAGGATACGGATGATCAGCCGATTGCTGTTATTGCAGGCGGCAAGTTCACTGTTGCATATTCTTCCACTCTGAACGAAAAGTCCATTATCGGCGCTCAGGGCAACCCGAACAAGGTCTCGCTGGAATACTCCAACAACCCGAACGTGGGTGGCGAAGGCGAAACCGGTAAGACTCCGGAAGATACCGTCATCGTTTTCACCTACCAGCTGGATGTCAACAAGAACTTCAACGCTACTGTCAACGACAACGATCTGCCTGAGTTCACCCTCTACAAGAAGGTTGGCGCTTCTGACGACTACACCAAGAAAGTCGCTAAGGTCAAGGTTGTCAAGAACTCTGATGGCAAGTACGTCGCTTCCTTCCCGCGCGTGGACGACGGCCTGTACAAGCTCGTCGAGACCAAGGTGCCGGACGGCTTCAACAAGGCAGACGATACCTACCTTGAAATCAAGGCTACCCATGATGAGACGGCTGAGAGCCCGGCTCTGAAGAACCTGACTATCACTGTCAAGAATGTGGAGACTAAGGGTGACACCGCCACTGGTACCGTTGCCACTAGCGTCGTGAACAAGAAGGGCTCCAACCTCCCGTCCACCGGTGGCATGGGCACCGTGCTGCTGTACGTGGCTGGTATCGCCGTGTTCGTGCTTGCTGGCGCGACCCTGGTGATGGCTCTGCGTCGTCGCAACGCCTGATCCTCCGGATTCCATAAGAATCTGAAGTAACCATGCGAAACCCGTGAGCCGCGTTGACGCAAGTCAGCAGCGGCTCACGGGAATCGCAATACATAATTTAAAAACTAAAAATTAAATAATAACTGAACCCACATATGCTGGGCTGGACCACCTCAATCCCTTGTACACTGCCTAATTTTCTTGAGTATCCAGCCTGGCTCCATATATTTTCCGGTTTGCCGTTGGGGGCGAATCAAACATGCTTACTTTCCAATCCACAGAAGAGGGGTCGGCAATGAAGGAACGCACGATCGCAAGCCGCGTCATCGCCGCATGCTGCGCAATCGCCGCCACATTCGCCGCGGCAGCCTGTGCATTCACTACTCGCGATGCCGTCGCGGCGCCAACAACAGACTCTGCCAGCGGCAGCATCGCCATTTCTTACCAACACAAAAGCTCGGACTCCGAAACTGGCGACGATTCTACCAACTTCGCCATTTCGGACGCCAGCTTCAACCTCTACAAAGTCGGACAGATTCCAGCCAGCGGCGGCGCCACATTCGAACCCGTCGCACCGTTCACCGACTCCACCGCCTACCCCGTCGACTGGTCGAAGATGACCGGCAAGGACGCGCAGGTGTGGCGAGACATGGCCAACACGCTCGCCGGACTCATCGCGGTGAACCAACCCGACGCCACGGCAACCGGTGTCACCAACGCTTCCGGACATCTGACCTTCACCGGACTGTCCGACGGCCTGTACTTGGCCGTGTCCGACAGCGTTGACGTGAAGGTCGCCAACGCCTCCGGAAAGAACCAGACATGGACGTGCTCTTCCGGCAGCATGCTCGTCGCAGTGCCCGAAGACGGCGTCTCCGGCGGGTCGCGTGTGCTGAGTATCGAACCGAAAACCGAATGTGTGGCGCAACCGCCGAAAACCGTGGAACGCACCGTGCGCAAAATCTGGAATGACCGGAACAATTCCGACGGCAAGCGCCCCGAATCCATCACCGTGAAACTCCTGCGCGACGGCGAGCCCGTGGAAAACGTGAAGCTGAACGAGTCCAACAAGTGGACGCACACGTGGGCGGATCTCGATGCAGACCACGAATGGACCGTGGTCGAAGCGGCGGTGCCCGACGGCTACACCACCATCTCCGATGTGGAAGGCGACTCCACTGAAATCACCAACACGCACACGCCACCCACCACGCCGGACCAGCCGCACACCGGCGCCGACGTGCAGCAGGCCGCTTGGATTGCCGTGGCCATCTTGGGCGCGGGTTTGGTGCTGCTGATCGTTGCCAAGACGGCTTTGCGGAAGCGGGCGTAGCATAAATAACGTGACGGATGAATCGGACGCCAAGCCAGCTGCGCAAGTCGAATTGGATGCGCAGGTTAAACCGGGTGCGCAGGTTAAACCGGCTGCCAAGCATAAGAAATCGAATGCGCTGCTCAATGTGATGATTGCCATTTCCGCAATCGCCATGATCGGTGCGCTGGGCCTCATCGCGTATCCGACATTCAGCGACTGGTGGAACCGCATGCACCAGTCATACGCCGTGGCAGGCTACGTGGAACAGACCAAAGACATGTCCGGCGCCGAACGCAAGGCGATGCTCGACGCGGCACACGCCTACAACGAACGGCTCGCCACCAACAGCGACCGCTGGCACATGACCGACGCGCAGAAGCGCGAATATGATGAAACGCTCGACGTGACCGGCACCGGCATCATGGGATACGTGACCATCCCGCGCATCAAAGTGAAACTGCCCGTCTATCACGGCACCAGCGACGGCGTACTGCAAATCGCCGCCGGACATTTGGCCGGAACCTCGCTGCCCGTAGGCGGAGCGACCACGCACGCGGTGGTCTCCGGACACACCGGACTGCCATCCGCGCGACTGCTCACCGGCCTCGACGAACTGAAAAAAGGCGACACGTTCGCCTTCCACGTGCTCGACGAAACCTACACGTACCAAGTGGACCAGATCTCAGTGGTGCTGCCGAGCGAAATCAGCAAGCTGAATATTGAGTCCGGGGCCGATTACGCGACGCTGATCACGTGCACGCCGTACGGTGTCAACTCACACAGGCTGCTCGTGCGCGGGCACCGGATTCCGAATCCGAAAGTGCCAGACAAGACGCAATACGACGAGCCGGGCGAAATGACAGCCGTGGCGGCTGCGGTGATCGGACTGCTCGTGTTTGTGGCTGGCTGCGCTTTTGTGGGGCTCGCGCGGCTATGGCGACGCTCCTGGATTGTGCGGCACGGGTTGTGCGCCGGGGCCGGCGCACACCATTCGTCTGGTGTTCGGGGGTAGTGTCTAGCCTAGCGCCGCCGCAGGCCGGTGACATCGCTTCTCCGGTGTGCGGGGGTGTGCGTCTGGTCGTGCTCGGTATGTGGTGCGTGGTGTTTGTGTGCTTGTGGTACGTGTTGCGTTTCAGTGTGTGTACTTGTGTTTGCGTGCGTGTGCATGTCTGATGTTGCGCAGGGGTGTTGTTGCGGTGCGCATATGGCCTGAATCGTGCTGAAGCATGGGTTGTGAGCGGATGGGGGTACGATTCTGGATGTTTCGGGCTGTTTTGATGTTGGGTGGCCTCCCTTTTTGCTCACGACTTGTGAGTTGGGCTGGTTTTGCTTGTCTGTGAGCGGATGGGGGTGTGATTCGGCCTGTTTCGGACGCTTTTGATGCCCCTTTTCGCTCATGACTTGCGATTTTGCCGGTCCGCGCGCGGTCGTGTGCGTACGGGGGTGCGGGCAATGGGACTTGCGTGGTTGTAGGCGTGCGGGTGTGCCGGTGTAGGCGTGGGTGTGGGCGCGCGGGTGTGCCGGTGTAGGCGTGGGTGTAGGCGTGCGGTCGTGGTTTTGGCTGGATATCTGGCTTATAGATGGCGGATTCGGCCGGGCGTCCGGTGGTATCTCGCTTATAGGTGGCGGGTCGGTTTGGGCAATAGATCGTTAGGGGGTAGCATGCATGCCCCCCTAGATGTCTTGTTTCCGCAAGGGGCCGCCATCTATAAGCGAGATACCATCCGTCGATCCCGCGAATCCGCCATCTATAAGCGAGAAAGCGCGTGAACCGGGTGCTGCGGCGGCGAAATCGCAAAATTATGGAATCGGCTGATTGCTGCGCGCGGCAGGTGGGTAGTATCGGGCGCGGAAGACGTGGAAGGAGCTGCCATGTGTGATGAAGGGGAAACTGCGGATCGGGCGGATGCCGTACGAACGGAATCGCAAAAGATGGAATCGCGAGCGGGGGAGACGGCGCTTGACGGGTCGGCGCGCAGCATCATCGTGCTGATTGTGGTCGGCATGCTGGTGGGCGTGCTGTCGGGCACGTTCGGCATCGGCGGCGGCACGGTGATCGTGCCCGCGCTCGTCTGGCTCGGCCTGTCGCAACGCAACGCGGCCGCCACGTCCACGCTGGCGATCGTGCCGACCTCCATTTCCGGCGTCATTTCGTACGCGACCGGCGGGCACGTCGACTGGCTCGCCGCAGCTCTGCTGTTCTGCGGCATGTTCATTGGCGGACAGATCGGCAGTTGGCTGCTGTCACGGCTGCCGGAACTGGTGCTGCGGTGGATTTTCGTGGCGTTTCTCGTGTTCGTGGTGATCAATCAGGTGAGTTTTGTGCCGTCGCGCGACCACCAGATCGTCATGACGGTGGTGACCGGCATTGGCTTGGCGTTGCTGGGTGTGGTCATCGGCACGCTGGCGGGGCTGCTGGGCATTGGGGGTGGTGCGCTTGCGGTGCCGTCGCTGTCGATGCTGTTTGGCGCGTCCGACCTGGTTGCGCGCGGCACTTCGCTGCTGGCCATGTTCCCGAATTCGATCACGACCAGCGCGGCGAACTTGAAGCGCAGGCTAGCGCATGTGAAAACCGCGCTGATTATTGGCGTGACGGCGGCTGCGACCGCGCCGCTCGGCACGTGGATTGCGGGGGAGGTTTCGCCACGAGTTGGGGCGATTATGTTCGCCTGCTATCTGTGCGTGCTGCTGGTGCGGTCCGTGTTCGTGGCCGTAAAGGCCACGCGCGCGGCGCGGGTTGCGCGGGGCTGAGTGGCGCGGGCATTTTTCCCAGTGGCTGGATGATTTAGTCGCGTGAGTGGTGCGTCAGAGGTGGTTTTTATCCAGTCACTGGGATTTTTGGCGTGTGAGTGGGGTCTGAGAGGTTGGATTTATCCAGCCAGTGGGGGATTTTGGTTTGTGGGGTGCGGTGGGGGTGTTGTTTGACGGAATATGGCGATTTTATTGGCCGTATTCCCCCTGTTCATGCGGTGGATATGTTGCGGTCATCATATGGCGATGAGTGTTCATCTGCCGTTCTTCTGTAGTGCGGTGTGCGTTGGCTTGCGGCGCATAGCGTGGGCGGTGGCATCGAAAGATCCAAGCAATGCAGCCGCGGAAAGGTTCCGCGCAGCCGGAAAACATGGTCGAAACGGGCGTTACCTAACGGGCGCAACCGAAACGGCAGGTTGGACGGCACGGAAGAAACTGCATGGAAGAAAGAAGAAACATGAGCAAGCACAAGGCTCTCACGGGCGCAATCGCAGCACTCGCCTCCGTCGCAACGCTCGGCGCGCTCGCCGCACCGGCGCTCGCAGCTGACACCACCTACAGCCCCAACGGCAAGCCGGTCGCGGAACTCGCCAAGCATGGCGGCGCGCAGCGCATCGCCACCATCGGCAACAAGAACGCGAAGAACGTCATCCTGTTCCTCGGCGACGGCATGGGCGATTCGGAAATCACCGTCGCCCGTGACTATCTGAAGGGCGCCAACGGCCACTTCGACGGACTTGACGCGGTCGGCCAGCCGAGCGCGCTTGGTGACGTGCAGGCTGGTACTGGCCAGTACACCACCTTCTCGGTCGGCAACGGCAGCAAGGACAGCGCTGTCGGCAAGGATGACGACGGCAAACTGGTAGCTAACCCCAACCCGGGCAAGCTTACCCCCGTAACCGATTCCTCCGCCTCCGGTTCCTCCTGGGCCACCGGCACCAAGACCTACAACAACGCCGTTGACGTTGATATTTACGGCAATCCGCAGCTGAACCTCTTCGAGCTGGCCAAGGCGGCCGGCAAAGCCACCGGCAATGTGACCACCGCCGAAATCCAGGATGCTACCCCGGCCGTGCTGGAATCGCATTCGTCCGAACGTGCCTGCTACGGCCCACAGGGCAAGACCGACGGCACGTCCAACAATGCCTCCAAGCAGTGCCTCATCAACCAGCTTAAGGAAAACGGCGGCATCGGCTCCATCTCCGAGCAGCTGCTCGACACCCGCGCCGACGTAACCATCGGCGGTGGTTCCAAGTATTTCCGTCAGACCGTGCAGGGCGGTGAATACAAGGGCAAGACTGTGTGGGAGCAGGCCAAGGAAATGGGCTTCCAGACCGTCGAGAACGATCCGGCCGCGATGAACGCCCTGCAGTACAAGGACGGCCAGCCAGTGCTCGCCCTGATGAGTGACGGCAACATGCCGACCAAGTTCAACCCGTCCAAGGCCACCGCCAAGGATCCAGCTAAGGACGCCAACCCGACCGTGTGCACCCCGAACGCCGACTGGCTCGGCAATCAGGGCTCCTCGCTCAAGGACATGACCAAGAAGGCGCTCGATTTGCTGAATGACAACCCGAACGGCCAGAAGAACGGCTTCTTCCTGCAGGTCGAGGGCGCCTCGATCGATAAGCAGGACCACGCAGGCAATGCCTGCGGCCAGATTGGCGAGACCGACGACTTCGACCAGGCCATTGCCTACGCCATGCAGAACGTGGACCTCACGAACACGCTGGTGATCGTCACCGCCGACCACGCGCACACCTCCCAGATCCTCAATGCCCAGCCGGCCTACGCGCTGTCCACCGTGCTGAAGACCGCTGATGGCAACAACATGGTCGTCTCCTACGGCACCGCGCAGGAAGATTCCCGTGACACCGACGGCGGCTACAACGGCGGCGACATGGAGCACACCGGCACCCAGCTGCGTATCGCGGCTTCCGGCCCTGGCGCGCAGCGCGTCATCGGCCTGACCGACCAGACCGACAACTTCTACACGATCGCCGGCGCCTTGGGCCTGGCCACTTCCACCGAATCGCAGAAGGCACTGTCTGACAACGGCACTGTGAAGGTCTCTGCTGCCGACGGCAAGTTCACCGCGGACGTCGACGGCTTCAACGGTGACGCTGTGCTCAGCTACGAGCTGAAGGACAAGAACGACAAGACCGTGGCCGCGTCCGATTCCTCCACTCCGCTCTCCGGCGTGCGCGTCAAGACCGCACAGACCACTCCGATCGCGCTGGACGGCGTCACCGAAAGCTCCGAATACAAGCTCACCGTCACCGGCCGCCAGTCCGGCAAGGCCGTGACCGTCGACTTCCAGGCTCCGGCCGCCAACTCCGCCGACAAGAACAACGGCAAGCCAGGCGTTGGCGCTGTGGGCGCTGACAAGGACGGCATGATCGCTTCCGGCAAGGTTTCCGACAGCGCGCAGGCCGGTCCGTTCGGTGCCGCTCTGCTGGGCAAGACCGGTACCGCGGTACTGGCCGTGGCGATTGCGATTGCCATGCTGGTTGCCGTCGCGATGCTCGTCAAGACCGCGAAGGCCGCCAAGAACGACCGCTGATTGGCTGAATAACCTCCGATAATCCCCAAAACCGCCGACGCTGAGATGCTCCCCAGCGCCGGCGGTTTTGGGTTTTGCGCAAAGTTGAGTGAGGTGTGCTCAAGAATTTTTGCGATTTTGGGAATAATAACTTGCGATTCAAAGTTGAGTGGTGTAGGCTCAAGTTTTGGAAAGCATGAGAGACGGCAATCCGGAAACGGCGATCCGAAACTCGAGCGAAGAACGAAAAGAACGTATAGCGAACCTATTGCAAAGGAGACCAAATATGGGACGCGCAGTTGGCATCGATCTGGGTACTACCAATTCCTGCATCGCAACTCTTGAAGGTGGCCAGCCCACCGTTATCGTGAACGCCGAAGGCGCTCGCACCACACCGTCGGTCGTGGCTTTCAGCAAGTCCGGCGAGATCCTGGTCGGCGAAGTCGCCAAGCGCCAGGCCGTCACCAACGTCGACCGCACCATCAGCTCCGTCAAGCGCCACATGGGCACCGACTGGACCGTTGAGATCGACGGCAAGAAGTGGACCCCGCAGGAGATTTCCGCCCAGGTCCTGATGAAGCTGAAGCGCGATGCCGAGGCATACCTTGGCGAACCGGTCACCGACGCCGTGATCACCTGCCCGGCATACTTCAACGACGCCCAGCGTCAGGCCACCAAGGACGCCGGCACCATCGCGGGCCTGAACGTCCTGCGTATCATCAACGAGCCGACCGCAGCCGCACTGGCCTACGGCCTTGAAAAGGGCAAGGAAGACGAGCGCATCCTGGTCTTCGATCTCGGTGGCGGCACCTTCGATGTGTCCCTGCTGGAAATCGGCAAGGACGACGACGGCTTCTCCACCATCCAGGTGCAGGCCACCAACGGCGACAACCACCTGGGCGGCGACGATTGGGACCAGAAGATCATCGACTGGCTCGTCGGCGAAGTCAAGAACAAGTACGGCGTTGACCTGAGCAAGGACAAGATCGCCCTGCAGCGTCTGAAGGAAGCCGCCGAGCAGGCCAAGAAGGAACTGTCCAGCTCCACCAGCACCTCCATCTCCATGCAGTACCTGGCCATGACCCCTGACGGCACCCCGGTGCACCTGGACGAGACCCTGACCCGTGCCCACTTCGAGGAAATGACCTCCGACCTGCTGGGCCGCTGCCGCACCCCGTTCAACAACGTGCTGCGCGACGCTGGCATCAGCGTCTCCGACATCGACCACGTGGTCCTCGTCGGTGGCTCCACCCGTATGCCGGCCGTCAAGGAACTCGTCAAGGAGCTCACCGGCGGTAAGGAAGCCAACCAGTCCGTGAACCCGGATGAAGTCGTGGCCGTCGGCGCA